>Ga0209066_10000891_pt1 | contig 41460 bp, 38 predicted proteins | sample All_14_2_FD_187198 | JGI IMG/M metagenome (GOLD analysis project Ga0209066, IMG submission 187198) | Freshwater microbial communities in response to fracking from Pennsylvania, USA - Allegheny Zone_MetaG_DW_15 (SPAdes) (version 2) ... | reverse complement strand
GAGGGCTTCTTCGCAAAACTCAAGCAATGGCGGCGCATTGCCACCCGTTATGACAAACTCGCTGCCAATTTCCTGGGATTCGTGAAGCTCGCAGCGACAATGATGTGGATAAAATAATTAAATCATCACTACAGCCTAGAGCGGTTTTCGACCAATATGAATCGTTCCGACGGAGCGGATTTGGTTGGGTTTCGAGTTGTGAGGACGAAGGACATGCCTGTGCATATTCGAGGACGAACAGCTCGGAAACCGGTCAAATCCGCCCGTCCTTTCAGGTTTCCGATTGGTCGAAACCCGCTCTAACGAAAATACGATGTCGCCGGACGAACTGCGCACCTTTCTGATCGCCTATGAAGCCGGCAGCCTGCAAAAGGCCGCCGGGCAGCTGAACCTGACCCAGCCCACCCTGACCCGCCGCATTCAAAGGCTGGAGGATGTGCTGGGCGTCAGCCTGTTCCTGCGCGGCCCGGCCGGGCTAACCCCCACCGATTACGGCCATGCCCTGGCCCGCCGCGCCCGGCTGATCGTGGAGGAGATGGAGCTGGCAAGGCGGGAGATGGGGCGCATCCGCACGGCCATCAGCGGCTCGGTCGCCTTCGGGGTCAGCCCCGGCGTCGCGGTCGGCCTGTTGCCGCCCGCGCTGGAAAGGCTGGCAATCGCCCTGCCCGACCTGCATCTGACCATTGTGGAGGGGGTATCGGAAAGCCTGATCGACCAGGTGCTGGAACGCCGCATCGATTTCGCGGTCTGCACCGCGCCACTAAACCCCGCCGGCGATCTGGCGGTGGAGGAGCTGGGCAGCGATCCCATCGTGGTGGCCGTGGCCGAAAACCATCCACTGTTGGCGCGTCAGCCCGCGCCGCTGGCCGCCACGCTGCATTATCCATGGGTTACGCCGACCTTTCGGGGGGCGGTGCGCCATTGGGTGGAAACGCGCTTCCTGGAAGCGGGGCTGACACCGCCGGTGGCACGGATCGAAACCTCCTCCATGCTGTTGCTGAAACGCCTTCTGGCGGGTGGCAGACACCTGTCCTATCTGCCGGCGAAGCTGGTGGAGATGGAATTTCCGGGCGTCGTGGCCCTGCCCTGCGCCCCGTCCATGCTGTTGCAGCGCCGGATCGCGCTGATCCGGCTGGACCGGCGCGAACTGGCCCCCGCCGCCCGCCGGGTGGTGGCGGAGCTGCAGGCCGGCGCCACCGGCCCCTCGGCGATCAGACTTTCCGGTCCCTGACGAAGCGCAGCGCCAGCGGCGACATCGGCATGATGATGAACAGCCGCACGATATGAAAGGTCGTGACCATGGTCACGCCAAGCCCCATCGCCTGCGCGGTCAGCGACATTTCGGTCACGCTGCCGGGGGCAGCGGCCAGCACCATGGTTGCCACCGGAAGCCCGTCGAAGGAAGCGATAGCCCAGGCCAGGGCGGAACAGGCGGCGATGCTGATCAGCGTGACCAGGGCGGAGGCCGCGACGAAACGCGGCGCGCCGCGCAGCAGATCCCGGTCGAAGCTGAGGCCGAGCGACAGGCCCAGCATCAACTGACCGGCGAAGATCACGAAGCGGGGAAATTCCACAGGGCTTTCAACGCATAGCGCAATGACGGAGGCCATGGCGAGCGGCCCCAGGAAGAAGGGGCTGACCATCCGCACCCGCCGCGCCAGAATCCCGGCGCCCGCGGTCAGGATCATCGCGGGCAGCGTCATCCAGCCGATGATGAACAGATCATGGCGCTGGGTGGCGATATTGATGATCGGAACCCCGGCCAGTTGCAGCGATGCCGGGACGATCAGTACCACCAGCGCGATGCGCAGCCCCTGCACCAGCCCGACCAGCGGGCCATTTCCACCGCCCTGTTCGGCCAGCTGCGCCATTTCCATCGGCCCGCAGGGCACGCAGGCAAAAAAGGACGATGCCTTGTCCGCCCGGCCGATGCGAAACATCAGCGGGGCCAGGCCGATGGCCAGGGCTGCACTGCCCAGCGTGATCGCCAGCATTTCCGGGATCAGCCCGGACACCGCCAGCACGCCATCCATGGTCAGTTGCAGGCCCACCGCCGTCGCCACGATGGTCTGGCCCGCAATCCGGGTCTGTCGCGGCAGGTCAACCCGCGTGCCAGTGACGGCAAAAACGGTCGCCACCAGCATCGGGCCGATCATCCAGGCCAGCGGAACATGCAGAAGGCTTGCCCCTTCCCCCGCCACGATGGCCAGCGCCAGCAGCACAAGGGCGCGAAGAAGGTTCAGATGGCGCGGAAAACCTGGCACGTCAGCGTTCCGCCCCCTCCATGGCAATCACGACCTTGCCGATGTGGCCCTGGGCGCGCAGATGGGTATAGGCCTCAGGCGCCTGTTCGAACGGAAAGACCCGGTCGATCACCGGCCGGTAACCATGCCGACCGATGGCGCGGTTCATGGCGTCGAATTCCACCCGCGATCCCACATAGATGCCGCGCAGCGCAATATTGCGACGCCGCAGCTGGGTCGGGTCAATCAGCCCGCCGCCCTGGGCCCCGATCAGGTGAATCTGCCCGCCATTGCGCGCGGCCTGACCAGCCTGGGCGACATTGGCGCCGCCCACCACTTCAACGACATGATCGACACCGCGCCCGCCGGTCAGCTCGCGCACGGCTTTGGGCCAATCCTCCGTCCCCGGCAATACAACCACGTCATCGGCGCCCAACTGCAGGGCACGCTCGCGCTTGGACACCCGTGTCGTGGTCATGATGGTTCGCGCCCCGGCCATGCGCGCGAAGGCCAGCGCGAACAGAGAGACCCCGCCCGTGCCTTCCAGCAGCACGGTTTCCCCGGGAAGCAGGGGTTTGCCGCCGAACAGCGCGTTCCAGGCCGTCACCCCGGCACAGGGCAGCGTTGCCGCTTCCGCCCAGCTCAGATGTTCCGGAAGGCGCACCACGCCTTCCTGATTCAGCACGATATATTCGGCCAGCATGCCGTCAGCACCGCCGCCCAGCGCGGATTCGCCATAGCGTTCCTCATAGGGGCCACCCAGCCAGCGCGGCATGAACAGCCCGGCCACCCGGTCCCCCACACTCAGGCGATCTACCTTTGGCCCGACCGCCACGACCTGGCCCGCACCGTCGGAACAGGGCACAAGGCCTTCGCGCACGCCGCCATGGGCATAACGCCCTTCGAACACCATCAGGTCGCGATAGTTCAGCGACACGGCCTGAACGCGGATCAGCACCTCCTCCGCGCCCGGCTCGGGCAGCGCGGTTTCAAGCAGCCGCAGCCGGTCAGGCCCCGGGGTGCCGTGCAGTTGATAGCGCCTCATCGGATCACCCGGCCCGGATCGGTGGGCCGCAGCAATTCGAACACCGAATCCACTACGGAATAATCACGATATCCGCAGCGCCCCAGCGGCTTGGCCGCTGCCGTATCGAAGCGGCCATCCTTCAGGAAGCGGTCGTCGATATAGGTCGCCACCACCTGACCAATCACCAGATAGCGATCCGTCGCCTTGCCATCCATATCCAGAATTTCCTGGAAGGAGGTCGTCCGGCATTCCAGCGCGGCGGCGATACCGGCGATGCGCGGTGCCTTGACCACCATGGACGGCGCCGTTTCCAGCCCGGCCAATTCGAACTCATTGACGCCGTCCGGCACCTCATCCGACGTTCTGTTCATCGGCTCCAACAGGTCCAGCGTCGCCAGATTGAACACGAATTCCCCGGTATCGCGGGCATTGCGCGGCGAATCCTTCAGGCTGTCACTGGTGAACCCAATCATGTTCGGGCGGCTGGAAATCGCGGAAAAGAAGCTGTAGGGGCCAAGATTGGGCACCCCGTCACGGTTCAGCGTGGAAATCCAGCCAATGGGCCGGGGCGCGATGATCGCCTTGAACGGGTCGAACGGCAGCGGCGCATAGCCCTGCGCGGTGGTGTAGTGCATGACCCTGATTCCCCCGTTATCGACCGTCGAAGAAGCGGGCTTCCGCCCCATTGGCCTTGGCGCTATCAGACCGCAATATCCAGTCGGCCATCACCTGACAGCGCTTGATCAGACGCGGCTCGTCGGGTCGATAATCCGCCACCGCATTATGGATGGTGCCGATATTGTCCCAGACCAGCACATCGCCTTCCGTCCAGCGATGTGTCGCCTGATATTGCGGCTGAAGTTGATGTTCGAACAGATAGGCCAGCAGCTCGTCGCTTTCCGCCCGGTCCAGCTCGTTCACGAATTCGGTATAGCCGGGATTGGCATACAGCACCTTGCGCCCCGTGATCGGGTGGATCAGTACCAAAGGATGGCTGACAGGCGGCTTCTTCGCCCGCTGTTGCGGTGTCAGCGGCGGGCGCTTGCTGCCCTTTTCACGCCGCATCATTTCCCAGAACTTGTTGAAATCATGGGTCGCGGTCAGCCCGTCGATGCGGTCCTTCACCTGTTGCGGCAGATCGGCATAGGCCCGGTGCATATCGCAGAAGGACGTGCCGCCCAGGGGTTTGCCATCGCGCACGGGAATGCGGATGCCATGCAGCACATTCAGGAAGGCGATCATGGCGGAATAGGACATGTCGGTATGCCAATCCTGCCCGGCATCGGCAATGCCAATGGGTTTGCCATCCTGCACGATATTGGACAGAATCATCACCTCGGGGATGCCCGGCTCCTGATAAGTGCCGGCGACATTAATCTCCAGCGTGCCGAAGCGGGCCGCGAAATCCTTCAACGCAGCGGCCCCAAAGGTCTGCCCGGTAAAACAGACATAGCCGTGCTCACCCAGCGCCTTCAGGGTGAAGGCAAAATCCTCGTCCGACAGAGGCTTGGACAAATCGGCGCCATGCAGCTTCACGCCGATCGCCTGGTCCAGCAGTTCTTTGCGCAACATGGCGGGTTCCTCTTCAATAGGTGGAAGGTCAGGCCGCTTGATTCAGCAGGAAGGGCACGCCGATCTCTCCGGCGATGGCCCGCAATTTGTCGATCAGGTTCGGTGCCAGCGGAATGCCATCGGCCAGACGGCGGCGGCGCACCTCCTCCTCGATATCGCCCGGCAACAGCACCGGACGGTCGGGATTGCTGGCGGGTGCGGTCCTCAGCGAGCTTTCGACATCGCCCACATCGGCCAGGAAATCATCCATCAGGCGGAAAGCGGCAGGGTCCACCGCCAGGAAGAAATGGCCGATATTGTCGCCTTCACCCTGCGGATGGTCCGGGTTGCGCGACCCGGCGAAACGCCCGCCGGCCAGCGTACCGCCCAGGAAATGCACCAGAAGCGCCAGGCCATAGCCCTTATGCGCGCCCAGCACCGGCGTGGCACCCAGGGGCGTCAACCCGCCCGGCCCGCGCTCATAGACCATCCTGGCAGCCATGTCGGGATCGGTGACGGGATTGCCTTCGCCATCCACGACCCAGCCTTCGGGTACCGGCGTACCGGTCAGCTGATACAGGCGGATCTTGTTGCCCGCGGCGGTGGAGGTCGCCATGTCAAAGACGATGGGTTCCCCTTCGGCCCTTGGTACGCCATAGGCCAGCGGGTTGGTGCCCAGCACGGGTTCCGCCGCACCGGGTGGCACCAGACAGACCACTTTGGTGGAGGTGGCAACCAGGGCGACCACCCCTTCGCGCGCGGCGATCCTGGCATAATAGCCGGCCGCGCCGAAATGGTGGGAATTGCGCACGGTCACCGCCGCGACCCCGCATTCCTTGGCCTTGCGCGCCGCCAGCTTCGCCGCGCGCACCGATACGGCGAAACCCAGCCCGCCCTTGGCATCCAGCAGCGCGCTGGCGGGGCCTTCCTGCACCAGCTCGGCCCGAGCGGCCAGATGAAAGCCGCCTTCCTTGATCCAACTGGCATACAGGGCCAGCAGGGAAATCCCATGCGTATCGATGCCGCGCAGATCGCAATCCAGCAGCGCGTCGGCCGTGGCCTCCACATCCTCCCCCTCCATACCCCAGCCTTTGAGGATATGCAGGGTCTGGGCGCGCACCGTATCGGCGCTGAAACTGGGCTTGGCGTTCATGGTTTCAATTCCGTGCAAACGTTACCGGGTCAGATGATGGGGGTTTCAAGCGTGCCGATCCGGTCGACCCGGCAGGTCACGCGGTCGCCCGGCTTCAGATAGACCGGCGGCTTCATGAAATGGCCGACGCCCGAAGGCGTACCGGTGGCGATCACATCGCCCGGCTCCAGCGTCGCGAAACGGCTGATATAGGACAGGATGTAGGCACAGTCGAAAATCATGTCATGGGTATTGCCGCGCTGCATTTCCGCGCCGTTGACATGACAGGACAGATCGACATCCCCGGGATCGCCGAAGGCATCGGCCGTGACCATAACCGGCCCCATGGGGGTGAAACCGTCATGGCTTTTGGCGAATGTCGTCTGTGGCGGGGCCACGTCGAACTGGAATTCGCGCGCCGACAGATCATTCACCACGGTATAGCCCGCGACATGATCCAGCGCGTCCGCCTTGGCAACATTCTTCATGCGCCGGCCAACCACGATGGCCAGTTCCACCTCCCAATCCATCTTGACGATGCCGCCCGGACGCGCGACCGGAACGCCTGCCCCGACGACAGAGCTGGTGAATTTGGTGAACAGGCGCGGCTCTTCCTGGCGCCCCAGCCCGCCTTCGGCCGCATGCGCCCCATAATTGCGCCCGACGCCGATCACCTTGCCCGGGCGTGGCACCGGGGCCAGCATGGTCAGACCGGCAGGCCCCATGGCCGCGGGAACGCCCGGCGCGCGCAAGGCTTCCTCAAACAGCGCGAAATCATTATCCGCTCGCGCCAGGAACAGGTTCATATCACCGGGAACCTGCCAGGCGGCCTGACCGGCCGCATCGGCAACCCCATTGGCGCTCAGCAGCCTTGCCAGGGCGGCGCGCAGATCGACGATCCCGCTTTCGACCTCCGCCCCGATCCGGGCTTGCCCGGCCAATTCGTAACTTACCAAGCGCATGGCAGTTTTCCTCCTTCGGCCGGGCGATGGGCCGGGCCGTCACAGCATTCAATGACTTTGCAAGCGCAGCCCGCCGAACGGAGCGGTCCTATTTCGCCATCAGGTTCGGCATGAACATCACCATCTCCGGGAAGACGATCATGGCGACCAGCATCAGGAGCTCGGCAACCAGGAACAGGGTCACCGCCTTGAAGCCCTTGCCCGTCTGCACCCCCGTCGTGGCCGATGCGATGAAGATGTTCAGCCCCAGCGGTGGCGTAACCAGCCCAATCTCGGCCGTTTTCACGATCAGCACGCCGAACCAGACACCGTCGAAACCCAGCCCCGTGATCAGCGCATAGGAGATCGGCACCGTCAGCACCAGGATCGCGAACTGATCCATGAACATGCCCAGGATCAGATAGAAAATGACGACCAGGATCAGAACGGAAATGGGCGGAAACCCGGATGCCTTGATCCATTCCAGCATGGCATCGGTCATCTGGGTCAGCGACATGAAGTAGCCGAACAGCAGCGCCCCGAAGATGATCGTCACGATCATGGCCGATGTGCGCAGCGTATTCGCCACCGCCCTGCCGAAGGTATTGATCCGGATGCGCCCCAGCGCCACGCAGAGGATGATCGCGCCCAGCGCGCCCAGCGCACCCACCTCCGTCGGGGTGGCGACACCGGTATAAAGCGCGCCCATGATCAACACGACCAGCAGCACGACCGGCCAGACCCGCCCTTTCGGATCATCTTCGGACGGCACCATATTCGCGATGCGTTCGCGAATGGCGGGTACCAGATCCGGGAACAGCCTGGTCGCCACGATGATGGTCGCAATATAGCCAAGCGCCGTCAGCAGGCCCGGGATCATGCCGGCCATGAACAACCGGCCGATCGATTCCTCGGTAATGATGCCATAGACCACGAAGGCAATGGATGGCGGGATCATGATCGCCAGCGTGCCCGACATGGAGATCGTGGCGATGGCAAAGCCCTTGTCATAGCCCAGCCGTTCCATGGTTGGATAGGCGGCCCGCGCCAGCGTCGCGACCGATGCCGTGCTGGAGCCTGACGCGGCGGCCAGCACCGCACCCGCCAGCACGCAGGCCATGGCCAGCCCGCCACGGATACGCCGCATCAACCGGTTGCAGGCCAGCATCAGATCCTCGGCAATGCCGGAGGAGGCCAGCACCTCCGACAACAGCACGAACATCGGGATCGTCATGATCACATAGTTTGCCACCGTGTGATGCACGACCTGCCCCACCAGCCCATGGATCATGGGCATCGGCGCAAGGATGAGAAGGCTGAGCACACCGGACACGCCAAGCGCGTAGCCTACCGGCATGCCCAGAACGATGAGGCCAAGCAGGATGGCCAAGCCGAGAAGGACTTCCATGGTCGGATATCCCTATTCGTGGGCCAAGCCGATGGGGCGGAGCCTGGGTGCGATGGCATCCATGGCAAGGCGCAGGGCCAAAAGCCCGCAACCCGCAAAGATCCAGACCCAGGACAGGCTGACGGGCCAGTCGATCACACCCATCACCACCTCGTTCCGCCGCAGGGCACGTTCAAACACCAGGAAGCTGCGCCAGGTCAGATAGGCCATGTAAATCGCCGAAGCCGCCAGCAGCAGCCGCAGCAGCACCGCCGCCAGCCGCTGCGGCAGGGAGGAGATCAGCATGGTGATCTGGATTGCCCCACCGGTGCGATATCCCCAGGCCATGGCCATCATCATACTGGCCGGCAGCAGATAGAACTCCGACACGTGAAGCTGGAAGGCGAGCGGCGCGGCGAACAGATAGCGCAGCAGCGCATCCGCCGAGACCAGAAACATAGCCGCCACCACGGCTATTCCGGCCACCACCATCGCCGCGAATTCGACCCCGCACAGGGCGGTATCCGCCCGTCGATGCAGATTTGCCAACATCTCCGCTCGCCTCCCCGTTTCAACGTCCCGCCGCAGTTCAGCGTGCTGCCAGATAGCCCTGGTAGCGCTTCACGACATCGGCCGCGGGCAGGCCACGATCGGCAAGCCGCTTGGTCCAATCGTCGACCACGGAAGCAAGCGTGGCATTAATGCTTGCCGCCTCTTCGGCCGTGAAGTCGTACATATCGACACCCTTGGCCTTGAACTCGCCATTCAGGGCGCCGGATTCCGAATCCATGGTGTTGGCCATCCATTGTTCGGTCTTCAGCCCACAATCGGACATCGTCTTCTGCAGGTCGGCCGGCATGCCCTCCCAGACCTCGTCGCGGATCGCGAAGGCATTGGTGAAGGTGCCGAAGGCGCCGTTCATGCTCATGCTCTTCATGATTTCCTGAAGATTATAGGGCTTCACGCTGTTCGCGCCGGAAATCGTGGCATCCACCGTGCCGCGTTCCATGGAGACATAGAGGTCGGCCACCACCACTTCGGCGGGCGCCGCCCCCAGCGCGTTGATGGCAAGCGTCATCGACCCACCGGCGGAACGGATCACCTTGCCCTTGAAATCCTCCAGCTTGCGCATGGCAGGCCCGGTGGAGATGATCTGATAGGGTGGGAAACCCATCACCCAGATCGGCACTGCACCGATATTCCCGTATTCCTTGACCAGCGCCTCATCCTTGCGCACGGCCTTGGAATAGGCGCCGATGATCTGGGTGGCGCTGGTGCCCATGCCCGGCAACATCGATACGCCGTTCAGCGGCAGCTTGTCCGTGACATAGCCGACCGGGATCGGAACGGAATCGGCCACGCCGTTTTCCAGACCCGCCTGCAATTCGCGCAGCGCGACCAGCTGGCCGGAGGGGAAATAGTTGAACTTCACCCGGTCACCGGCAGCCCCGCTGACACAGCTCATCCAGTTTTCCGTGCCCTTGGAAATGATATGGTTGGGCGGGCTGCCCGTGACCACGCTCATGGTCACGTCCTGCGCCACGGCCGGACCTGCCACGGACAAGGCCGCGCCTCCCAACAGCGCAGCGACCAGCGCACCGGAAGTCTTCATCTTCGCCATCACTCGTTTCCTCCCTATCATTGTTCATTCCATGGATGGAAAAAGCGGGTGTCTTGCGCACCCGTAACCGATTGCGAGGAGGTATCAGCCCGCCGCAATCGACGCACAAAAGCGTTACAAACGGGGCGGCAGCCCCTGGCGCCTCACCAGGCCAGATCAAGCCCGGGCGCAGTACGCCGCATGGCATCGCGCGCGGCGAAGCGCTCATACCAGCGCGCCAGACCGGGACGCGGCCCCAGCCAATCGGTGGAGGCGTGCCGGAACATCACCCAGGCAATGCAGCAGCCCGCCGTGATCGTCCCCAGATCGACCGCATCGTCCTGATCGGCCAGCAGATCCTGCAACCTGTCGAAACCGCGCGCGGTAATCGCCATCTGCTTGGCCATATCGGTCGGCGAGCGTTCATTCTCCGGCCGGGTCAGCTCCAGCCGGACCAGCATCGCGGCATCCATGGTGCCGTCGGCGAGCGCCACCAGAACACGCGCATCCCAGGGGTCCCGTCCCGCAGCGGTAAGCAGCCGTCCGCCCCCGAAGCGCTCGTTCAGATATTCGCAAATCACCGGGCTGTCATAGATCACCCGCCCATCTTCCAGCTCCAATGCCGGAATCTTGGACAACGGATTCTTATCCCAGAAGCCGGTGGAACCGTCGCGCGGATTGGTATCTATCAAGTCCAACTGATCATTAATACCAAGTTCCAAAGCAACTATTCTTGCTTTTCTCGCATAAGGAGAATTGGCAGAACAATATAACCTCATGCTTCCCTCCATTACCTCTACTGTATTTTTTCTTTGTACTGCGAATGGGATAGCATTGGCCCCGTCAAGCAACAATACGGAAGTTCTGATCTTTTGATCAGCTCAGCTGATAAATACCGCAGCGCACAATCAGAATTGTTGCATAGTAGCAAAAAAGGACCCGACCGGGATCGGACCCTTTCCCGCTGCCGGCCGTCCTGGTTATCGCCTATCGGCCACCACCGACGCGCAGCGTTGCCCCCACCACATAGGATGCCCCGTCGGAGAGGAGATAGAGGATCGGGTCGGCGATCTCCTCCGGCTCGGCCACGCGCTTCAGCGGAATGGTCGCGGCAAGCTGCTCCAAACTTGCCGTCCGGCCGGACCGGCTGTGAATCTCGGTCGCGGTCACGCCGGGCGAAACGCAGTTCACCCGAATGCCGTCGCCCGCCACCTCCTGCGCGAAGCCGGTGGTGAAGCTTTCAACCGCCGCCTTGGCCGCACCATACCAGACATAGGCATTCGGCGCCCCCGTCCGCGCCGCGCCGGAGGAGATGTTGACAATGGCGCCGCCCCGCCCGCCCCGCGACAGCGCCATGCGCATCGCCGCCTCGCGGCAGCAATCCATCATGCCGCTCACATTCACCCGGAACACATCGGCGATGACCTCCCGGGGCGTATCGAGAAATTGCCCCTGCATGCCGGTGATGCCGGCATTGTTGACCAGCCCATCAATGCGTCCGAAGCGCAGATCGACGGCACGGAACATCGCGGCGACCTGATCGGGATCACCCACATCGGAACGGATCGCCAGGGCACCGACGCCCTGGCTTTCACACAGATCGATCAGGCTTTCCGCCGCCGCGTCATCGGAAGCATAGCTGAAGGCCACATCATGGCCCTGCTTCGCCGCCGCCAGGCAGACGGCGCGGCCGATGCCACGCGTTCCGCCCGTCACCAGGATGGTCTTGGACTCTTCGCTCATGGTCTTCCTTTCTTGATGGGTTGTTCCAACCCCATCTCGCGCCCTTCACTTTCCGCCGTCTCGATCAGGACATGGATGAAGGCGTTGACCGGGGGAGGAAACGCTTCCTCCCTGCGGGTGATCAGCCCGACGGTACGAAACAGGCGGGCATCGCGGAAGGCGATCGCGCGCAGGCCCAGCCCGCGTAACAGATCATGATTGACCAACGGCATGACCGCCGCCCCGAAACCCGCCGCGGCCAGCGCGAACAGGGACGGATATTGCAGCGCCTCGAACCGGGCGTTCACCGTGATGCCGGCACTGCGCAGCGCTTCTTCCAGCACCGCGCGCGCCGTGGTCCCGATGGAGGAGCAGAGCACATCCATCTCCGCCAGATCGGCGATCCGGGCATAGCCACGAATGGCCAGCGGATGGTCGGTGCGCACGATCAGAAAGAATTCCTGGTCGAACAATGGCCGAAAACGCAGCGAATCCGGCACATTCGGATAGGGGCCGATACCGATATCCGCCTCGCCCGACTGAATGGCCTGCAGCATTTCCGGCCCCAGCTCCTCGCGCAGCTGCACCCGGATGCCCGGATAATCCCGCACAAAAGCCGTCAGCACGGCCGGGGTCAGGCTGACCGCCGTGGTGGGAGAGAAGGAGGCGACCACCTGGCCCTTCATCAGATTGGCCTGGGACTGGATATCCCCCAACAGGCGGCGCGTTTCGACCAGGATTTTCTTGGCCCGCTCCAGCAGCTCCGCCCCGGCCGCGGTCAGGCGCACCTGCCGCGTCGTGCGCGCCAGCAGCGCCACGCCGACATATTCTTCCAGCTCCTTGATATGGGCGCTGACGGCCGGCTGCGACCGACCCAACAGGTCCGCCGCATGGCGAAAACTCAGGGTCTCGGCCACCGTCACGAAGGTGGCGAGTTGGCCATAGATCTGTCGGGGCAGATGCTTTTCGCCCATGATCGGCCCTCCCTGTTTTGTCTTTTTCAGGGAGCCAATGTGTCTGGTGCCGGCCGGAAAGGGAAGCCCGCAGTGTGTCGGGCTAACCGATGCGCGCGGCCACGCTCTTGGTCCGGCAGTAGGATTTCAGGCCTTCCAGCCCTTTTTCCCGCCCGAAGCCGGACAGCTTGTTGCCGCCGAAGGGCACTTCGATCCCGCCCGCGAAATATTCGTTGATATAGACCTGGCCAGCGTCGAGATCGCGTGCAAGGCCAAGCGCGGTCGATACATCCCCGGTATAGATGCCCGCCACCAGCCCGTATCGCGTGCCATTGGCAAGCTCCAGCGCGTGGCGCGCATCGTCCGCGATCTGCACGGTCAGCACGGGGCCGAAGATCTCCTCCTGGACCAGTTCGTCATCGCAGGGACGGTCACCCACGATGGTCGGTTCATAGAACCAGCCGAGGCCCGTCTGGGGATCGGTCGTGATCGCCCCGCCGGTCAGAATCGCCGCCCCCCGCCCCCGCGCGCGCTCCACAAAGCCCGCGATCTTCGCCAGATGGGCGGCCGAGTTGACGGGACCCAGCTGCGGGTCGCGCAGCCCATGCCCGATACGGAGCGACCGGGTGCGCCGGCACAGCGCCTCCACGAACTGGTCATGGATGGCGCGCTCGATCACCAGCCGCGACCCGGCGGAGCAGATCTGCCCGGCATTCTCGAAGATCGCGCCCAGCACCCCATCCAGCGCGCGCTCCCGGTCACAATCCTTCAGCACCAGCACGGGCGACTTGCCGCCCAGTTCCAGCACCAGGCGGGTGACATGCTCCGCCGCGCTGCGCATGACGCGCCGGCCGGTCGCGACCGAACCGGTGAAGGTGATGTGGTTGATGCCGGGATGGGCGACCAGCGGCGCGCCGACATCCGCCCCGGTTCCGGTCAGCACATTGCAGACACCATCGGGCAAGCCCGCCTCGGTCAGCAGCTCCGCCAGCAACAGCGCGGTGAAGGGCGTCTGTTCCGCCGGTTTGGCAACGATGGTGCAGCCCGCCGCCAGCGCCGGGGCAAAGCTGCGCGCCGTGGTCGAAATCGGATAGTTCCAGGGGATGATATGGGCCGTCACGCCCACCGGCTCATAGACGCTGTAGCCCAGATAGCTTTTCGGCAACGGAAAGGTATCGCCCTGCAGCTTGTCGCAGGCCCCGGCATAATATTCGAAGGCGCGCGCCGCCCCCAGCACATCGCCCCTGGCCTCGCTGAGCGGCTTGCCGCAATCCAGCGTCTCCACCAGGGCCAGGCGTTCCAGATTCTCCCGGATCAGGGCCGCGGCGCGGTAGAGGATGCGTCCCCGCTCCGCCGGGGCAGTACAGCGCCATGTCCGGCAGAAAGCCTTGCGCGCCGCCTCCACCGCCCGGTCCACATCGGCGGCATTGCCGTTGGCGAATTGCGCGAAAGCGGCGCCGCGCCCGGCATCGAAACTGTCCATCATCGCGCCGCCCAGGCCGGCGACGAAACGGCCCCCGATGAAATGCCCGTCCGGCAGGCCTTCGACCGGTATGCCGGCCAGGATATCGGCCACTTTCATCTCAGACATCCCGCTCGCTCACCTGATAACGCGATTTCGCCAGCCAGTCCGGATGGATGTCGATGCCCCAGCCGGGTGCGTCGGTCACGCTCACCTGCCCATCCACGACCCTGTAGGGATCGCTGGTGAACAGCCCGACTTCCCAGGGATAGTAGTCGAGGCCTTCGATGGAGAATTCCAGATATTTCCCACCATTGGGAATGGCGCGCAGCAGATGCATGGTGAACAGCGTCACCAGAGACATATTGGCGCTGTGCGGGGTAACGGGCATGCCCGCCGCCTCCGCCATACGTGCCACCTGCAGCGTGCGTGCGATACCACCCAGATAGCAGACATCCGGCTGCACGATATCGACCACGCGCTCGTCGATCATGCGTTTCCAATTCGCCATCATGCAGTCCTGCTCGCCGCCGGAAACGTCCATGGAAAGCGCCTCCGTCACCTGCCTGGTCTGCTCGAACTCCCAATAGGGGCATGGTTCCTCGAAATGGCTGATGCCATGATCCTGCAGCATGCGGCCAATCGCGATGGCCTTGTCGGGGGAATAGCAGGAATTGGCATCGACCAGCAGGGCGGCATCATCCCCCAGCGCCTTGCGGATCGTCGGAACGATTTCTTCCGTCCGGCCGGGCCATTCGTCGCGGTTGCGCCCGACCTCCGCCCCGATGCGGAATTTGAAGGCATCGAACCCCTTCTCGTCGCGCAGCCGCAGGAAGCGGTCCGCCTCGGCGCGCGGGGTGATGTCGCGCTTCATGGAGGAGGCATAGGCGCGCAGCTTGCCCGGCGTGCCGCCGATCAGCTCGCAGACCGGCCTGCCTTCCAGACGCCCGCGCAGATCCCACAGCGCGGTATCGATCCCGCCCATGGCCCGACGTAGATAGGAGCCGGGGAATTTATGTTCTCGGTCCCGCACCGTCGCCAGGATTTCGTCGATGTCGAAACAGTCCATGCCCAGCGCATAGGGCGCCACCTGCCGGTGCAGCACCTGCGCCGTGATATCGGCGTAATAGGGCGCGACCTGACCCCAGCCCTGCGCCCCGCCATCGCCGGTCACCCGCACGAAGCATATGAATTCATTGGTGAAAGTTTCGATCTTTGTGATCTTCATCGCAACCCGAACCATGCAAAAGGCCTTGCCAAACCGGGTCATAGATTGAAACAGTATTGGTCTGGCTTACATGTCCATTACGGCAAATCATCCATACCAATTTCAAGGAAGACCTTCGGATGAAGCAGGCGGCCGGCATTCTTTTATCCGCGATCCAGCTGGATCGCGCCTCCAGCAAAAGCGTGAGTGTGCAGCTCTATCTGGCGCTGCGGCAGATCATCCTGTCCGGCGGGCTGCGGGCGGGGGAAAGGCTGCCCGCGACGCGGACCCTGGCGCAGGAAACCGGCGTGTCGCGTACCACGGTGATCGACGCGATCGACCGGCTGATCTCCGAAGGGATGCTGGTCTCGCGGGTGGGCTCCGGCACCTTTGTCGCCGATACGCTGGAGCGCCAGCGTCCCGCGGCCGCGGCGCCCAAGGCCAAGCCAGGCGATGGCGGCCATGCCAGGCTGTCCTACACGATCAGCCATGCCGAGAAATCCTATGCGCCGCGATCCTGGCTGCCACATCGCCCGCGCGCCTTCATCACCGCCCTGCCCGCGTTGGACGCCTTTCCAATGGCGCATTGGTCGCGCATTTCCGCCCGCCATCAGCGCGGCGACCGGGGCGATGTGATGGGCTATGGCCAGCCCAAGGGCTATCAGCCGCTGCGCCGGGCCATTGCCATGCATCTGAACGCGATCAAGGGCATCAGCTGCGATCCGGAACAGATCTTCATCACCTCGGGCGCGCAACATGCCTTCTCGCTGATCGGCAAGCTGTTCCTGAACCCGGGCGACAGCGTGTGGATGGAAAATCCCGGCGCGTCCGGCGCGCGCAACGCCCTGCTGTCGGAAGGGGCCGAGCTGGTGCCCGTGGCCGTCGACAAGGAGGGGATCGTGGTGGCCGACGGCCTTGCCAAGGCGCCGCATTTCCGGCTGGCCTTCGTCACCCCGTCGCATCAGCAGCCGCTGGGCCATGTGATGTCGCTGGCCCGTCGCTTCGAATTGCTGAAAGCGGCGGAGGAGGCGCAGGCTTTCGTGGTGGAAGACGATTATGACGGCGAATTCTATTTCGGCAGCGCGCCGCAACCCGCTTTGATGAGCATCGATTCCGGCGGTCGCGTGTTCTATGTCGGCACCTTTTCCAAATCGCTGTTTCCCTCGCTGCGGCTGGGCTTCGTGGCGGTGCCCGATCGGGCGGTGGAAGCGTTTGATCGCGCCTTCACCTCCTGGGTCAGCGGCCCGCCCACCGCCACCCAGGCCATCGTGGCGGACTTCATGGATGAAGGCCATTTCGCCACCCATATCCGCATGATGCGGCGCATGTACAAGGCCCGCTACGAGGCGCTGGTCCATGCCGCCCGGCCGCTGGCAGGCCAGATCGACGTGCAGGAAACCGCGGGCGGCTTCCATACCACCGCCTATCTGGCCCCCGGCCTGGACGAAGCGACGATGGTAAGCCGGGCGGCGGAACGCGGGGTAACCCTTGCCCCGCTCGGCCGCTACTGTCTGGAGCCGATCCCGGACAAGGGGCTTGTGCTGGGCTTCGGCTGCGCCACGCCCGACGATATCCGCCAGGGTATCGGCGTTCTGAAGGACGTGCTGGCGGGGTCGCCAAAATTGGTCTGACGATTTTGTCAGATTGGATATGCTTTCAAGTCCAATGCTGCACTAGCCTTCCTGTCATGGAGCAGGGTGCGCGGCAAAACCAACAAGACAATCGCGCCGGTCAGGGAGTTGCATGGTGGCCTTGGAGCTGTCGAACATTCGGCTTGCGCCCTATTGGCATGACCAGTTGACGGAGATGCCGCCGCTGGCGGAACACTTGCCGGCGACGGTGGACGTGCTGATCGTGGGGTCCGGCTATACCGGGCTGAACGCCGCCATCGTCACCGCGCGGGCCGGGCGTTCGACCCTGGTGCTGGATGCCCAGGATATCGGCTTCGGCTGCAGTACCCGCAATGGCGGGCAGATTTCCACCAGCGTGAAGCCGTCCCTGGCGGCCCTGACCGCCAAATTCGGCGCGGATCGGGCCCGCGCCATCCGCGAGACGGGGGTCGAAGCGCTGGACTGGCTGACGGGTTTTGTCGCCTCCGAAGGGCTTGACTGCGATTTCCGCCGCGTCGGACGCTTTCACGCAGCCCATACGCCCGCCCAATATGAAAGCCTGGCCCGTGACAGCGAGCGCATGCGCCGGGAGGAAGCCATCGAGAGCTTCACCGTGCCACGCAGCGAGCAGCGGACGGAGCTTGGCACCGATGCCTATTTCGGCGGGGTGGTGTTTCCGAAACACTCCTCCGTCCATCCGGCGAAGATGCATCGCGAAATGCTGCGCCTGGCCCTGGCGGCCGGGGCGCAGGCCATGGGCCAGTGCGTCGTTACCGGTATCGAGAAACAGGCGCAGGGTTTCACCGTCCATACCGCGAAAGGCCAAGTGCAGGCGCGCGACGTGATCGTGGCCACCAACGGCTATACCGGCGGGTTGGTGCCCTGGCTGCAGCGCCGGGTGATCCCGATCGGCAGCTACATCATCGTGACGGAAGAACTGCCGCAGGCGGTGGTCGATGAGCTGTTCCCCAAGGACCGCATCGCCAGCGATACCTGCAAGGTCGTCTATTACTATCGCGCCACGCCGGATCGCAGACGCATCGCCTTCGGCGGACGCGTGCTGGCGCGCGAAAGCGATGCGCTCAGCTCCGCCCCGCTGCTCTACCAGCATATGTGCCGGATCTTCCCCAGCCTGGAGGGCTGCGGCCTGTCGCATGCCTGGGGCGGAACGGTCGCCTACACATTCGACGAGATGGCCCATACCGGCATGCATGACGGCATCCATTATGCGATGGGCTATTGCGGCTCGGGCGTGTCGATGGCGGGCTTCCTGGGCATGCGCCTGGGCCAGAAACTGCTGGGCCTGGCGGAAGGGCGCACGGCTTTTGACGGGCTGGCCCATCCGACGCGCCCCTTCTACACCGGCCGGCCCTGGTTCCTGCCGGCGGCGGTCGCCTATTACCGCTGGAAAGACAATCGCGAATGGGCCGGCGCCAAGGCGGCGGCCTGACACAGGTTCATTGCCGGGCCCGGTCGAGCCGGCAAGGGAAGAACAACAATCGGCCAGGGCCGCCTATGACGCGGCGGATTTGAGACAGGAGGAGTGGGAGATGAAATACAAGCTTGCATTGACCCTTGCGGCATCGCTGCTGGCCACGACGACCATGGCGGACGCGGCCGAGATCACCATCGCGTCCTGGGGCGGATCCTATCAGGAAGCGCAGAGCAAGGCTCTGTTCGAGCCGGCCCAGAAAGCCATGGGCATCACCGTGAAGCAGGAAACCTATGGCGGCATGTCGGATGTGAAGCTGCAGGTGTCCACCGGCAAGGTCACGCTCGACATCGTCGCCAGCGGCTCGGGCTCGGCCGCGCGGGCCGGCGCCGAAGGCCTCTTGGAGAAGCTGGACTACAAGGTCATCGACGTGTCCAAATTCTATCCGGGCCTGTATACCGATTACTGCCTGGGCGGGGATGTGTTCTCCACCGTTTTGGCCTGGAACACCAAGACCTATGGTGACAAGGGGCCGCAGAACTGGGCCGATTTCTGGGATGTGAAGAAGTTCCCGGGCAAGCGCGCCTATCGCGACAAGGTGCCGGGCGCGCTGGAACCGGCGCTGATGGCCGACGGCGTTCCGCCGTCCGAAGTCTACAAGGTGCTGGACTCCAAGGAAGGCATCAAGCGCGCCATCGACAAGATCCGCGAACTGAAGCCGCATATCGATGTCTATTGGTCGTCCGGCGCTCAGCATGCCCAGCTGATGAAGGACGGCGAGGTGGACATGGTCACCGGCTGGAACGGCCGCTTCGACAATGTGAAGAAGGACGGGGCGCAGGTCGCCTATACCTTCAATCAGGCCCTGCTGGATTATGACTGCTTCGCCATCCCCAAGGGCGCGCCCAACAAGGATCTGGCGATGAAGTTCCTGGCGGAGATTTCCAAGCCCGAATACCAGGATGATCTGCCAAAATACATCACCTATGGGCCGACCAACAAGGCGGCCTTCGACACCGGGGTGATCGACAAGGCGACGGCCGCGGGCCTGCCCTCCTCGCCGGAGAATGCGGCCAAGCAGCTGCCGATTTCGCTGGAATGGTACGCCAAATGGGAAACCGTCGCGGCGGAAATGTATCAGGAGATGATGACCGAATAGGTCATACTGCGCGATGACGTTCGTGCGGCGGGCATCCCATGCGGGATGCCCGCCGACCCGCAGCAGTGAGGAAAGATTAAGGGGAAGGCATTGCGGGCCGAAGCCAGAGAAGCGCTGCCGATTTCGATCCAGGGGGTGACCAAGACCTATGGAACGGTGCATGCGCTGGACAATGTTTCGCTGGAGGTCAGAAGCGGCGAATTCCTGACGCTGCTGGGGCCGTCCGGTTCGGGCAAGACAACCCTGTTGATGGTGACCGCGGGCTTTACCAGGCCCGATTGCGGCAGCCTGAAATTCGGGGATCGCGAAGTCATCCGCACCCCGCCGCATCTGCGCGATCTGGGCATGACCTTTCAGAGCTATGCCTTGTTTCCGCATATGAGCGTGGCCGGCAATGTCGGCTACCCGCTGCGGCTGCGCAAGGTCCCGAAGGCGGAAATCGCGCTGCGTGTGGATCAGGCGCTGGAGAAGGTTCGGCTATCGGGCTTCGGCGACCGGCGCATCGACCAGCTTTCCGGCGGGCAGAAGCAGCGTGTCGCGCTCGCCCGCTCCATCGTGTTCGAACCCAGCATCCTGTTGATGGACGAACCCCTGTCGGCCCTGGACAAGAAGCTGCGCGATCAGATGCAGATCGAACTGCGCCATCTGCATGAAAGCCTGGGCATGACCACGGTCTATGTCACCCATGACCAGCGCGAGGCGCTGACCATGTCGGACCGGATCGCGGTGGTGAACAGGGGCCGCATCATGCAGTTGGCCACGCCACGCGACCTGTATGAGCGCCCGGCGAACCGTTTCGTGGCCGATTTCATCGGCGATTCCACCTTCCTCAAGGTCATCCGCAGCGGCAACGAGGTGGCCTATGGCGGCATGGAGCTGAAATCCAGCGCGCCCCTGCCGGATGCGGCGGCGCTTCTGCTGATGATCCGGCCGGAACGCATCCAGCTTTCACCCGGCGGCCCGCGCGACGGGGCGAACAACTTCCCGGCCATCGCCACCGAGGTGGTGTATCAGGGCGACAGCTATCTGTTGCAGGCCAGGCTGGATGACGGGACGGAAATCGTGATGCGCGGCGGCGTGCGCGGCGCAAGCCTGTCTGCCCTGCCGGCCGTGGGCGACCGGGTCACGCTGACCCTGGCACCGGAAGACACCGTACTGATCGACGGGGGCGAGGCCTGAGATGGCGGCTTCCCTGCGAGCCAATGAGGCCGGGCTCCGGCTGGATGAGCGGATGGAACGGCTGAAGCTGTTCGGCCTCTCCTCCCCCGCGCTGCTTCTGGTGCTGATCATCCTGGTTCTGCCGGTGGGCTGGCTGTTCTATGTCTCCTTCCTCGGGGCGGATGGCGGCTTCTCGCTGGAAAACTATCAGCGGATGATCGACAGCCGGGCCTATTACCGCATCTTCATCACGACCTTTCAGGTCAGCCTGCTGACGACGGCGCTGTGCATCCTGATCGGCTATCCGCTGGCCTATCTGCTGTCGCAGGTGCCGCCCAGCATCGCCAATATCTGCATGATCGCCGTACTGCTGCCGTTCTGGACCTCGCTTCTGGTGCGCACCTATGCCTGGCTGGTGCTGCTGCAGAAGCAGGGGCTGGTGAATGACTGGGCCATCGCGCTCGGCCTCTGGGACGAGCCGCTGAAGCTGGTGCACAACATGACCGGCACGCTGATCGGCATGGTGCATATCATGCTGCCCTTCCTGATCCTGCCGGTCTATGGCTCCATGAAGGCCATCAACCAGGATTACATGAAGGCCGCGTCCAATCTGGGGGCCAGCCCGACCCGCGCCTTCTGGACCGTATTCTTCCCGCTGACCACGCCCGGCCTGTTCGCCGGTTCGCTGATGGTCTTCATCCTCTGCCTCGGCTTCTACGTTACGCCCGCCGTGCTGGGCGGCGGTCGGGTCATCCTGGTGTCGATGAAGATCGTTTCCAATATCGAGCTGTTCGTAAGCTGGGGCGCGGCCAGCGCCCTTGGCGTGGTTCTGCTGGTCGTGACCCTGGGCATCTTGTGGATCGCATCGGGCTTCCTCAGGCTCGACCGGATCGCGGGGGGAGGACATTGATGCTGCGCTGGCTGAAAAACCCCGCCACGGAAACGCAGATCAGCCATGGCCAGCGGCTGTGGCTCTATCTCCTCTCGGGCATCATCATGGTGCTGTTGCTGGCCCCGACGCTGATCGTCATCCCGATGTCCTTCTCCGACAGCCAGTATCTGGAATTTCCGCCGCGCGAATGGTCGCTGCGCTGGTACGAGCATTATCTGGGCTCGGGCGACTGGATGCGCGCCACGGCGACCTCGCTGAAGGCCGGCATCCTGACCATGCTGGTGGCGACCCCCGTCGGCGTGCTGGCGGCCTATGGGCTGCATGCCTCGCGCATTGCCTTCGTGCGCACGGCCTTCCTGCTGCTGATCACGCCGATGATGGTCCCGCTGGTGCTGGTCGCCATCGGCGTTTTCTATGTCTATGCGCAGCTTGACATTCTCTACACCCTGACCGGGCTGGTGCTGGCCCATACGATCCTGGCCCTGCCGCTGGTGCTGATCGTCACCGGATCGGCCCTGAAAAGCTACGATATGAGCCAGGAGGATGCCGCCCGCAGCCTGGGCGCGCCGCGCTGGAAGGCCTTTCTGACGGTGACCCTGCCGCAGATCCGCTTCGCGGTGATCACCAGCGCGCTCCTGTCCTTCCTGACCTCCTTCGATGAGGTGGTGGTCGCCATGTTCATCTCCGGCGGGGACAACCCGACCCTGACCCGCAACATGTTCAACGCGCTGCGCGACCAGATCGACCCGACCATCGCGTCGATCTCCACCATCATGATCGGTGTCACCACCGTGCTGATGGTGCTGGCGCAGGTTTTCGGCCAGCAGAAGAAGGCCCCCAAATAAATGATCGACCTACAGGCATTCGCCGGTCTGGCGCAGCAGGCGCTGGGTCCCTTCGCCGACAAGCCGACCACGCTGACGCCGGGGCAGCAGGAAGCCTCCGCCCTGTTGTGGACCTCCGCCGACGGCACAACGAAGATCGGTGTCTGGGAATGCCAACCCGGCCGTTTCACCGCCGACCGCAGCGCCGCCGGGGAATACTGCCAGATCCTTTCCGGCCGGGCATCGGTCAGCCATGCCGATGGCGGGACCATGCGCGAGATCGGGCCGGGCGACCTGCTGATCCTTCCCAAGGGCTGGAAGGGCGAATGGGTGATCCATGAACAGCTTCGCAAGCTGTTCGTGATCGACGCCTGAACGGTTCCCTTCATGACAGAACATGATTTCATCATTGTCGGCGCGGGTTCGGCCGGCTGCGCGCTTGCCAATCGCCTGACGGAGAACGGCAAATATTCCGTCCTGCTGCTGGAGGCGGGCGGCAGCGATCTGAATTTCTGGATCTGGATGCCGATCGGTTACGGCAAGACCTTCTACCGCCCCAGCGTCAACTGGATGTATCGCACCGAACCCGAACCGGCGCTGAACGACCGCACATCCTATTGGCCACGCGGCAAGGTGATGGGCGGGTCCAGCTCGATCAACGCCATGGTCTGGATCCGCGGCCAGCGCGAGGATTTCGAGGGGTGGAAAGCGCTGGGCAATCCCGGCTGGGGCTGGGATGACGTGCTGCCCTATTTCAAGCGGCTGGAGAGCAACGATCGGGGGGCGGATGACTATCGCGGCGGGGATGGCCCGGTACATATCTCCACCATGGACCGGGATCTGCACCCGCTCTGCCGGAACTTCATCCAGGCGGGCAAGGAGTTGCAATTTGCCCATAACCCCGATTTCAACGGGGCCAGCCAGGACGGCGTCGGCACCTATCAGAACACGGCCAAGGGCGGCCTGCGCATGTCGGCGGCGCGTGCCTATATCCGCCCCGCGCAGCATCGTTCCAATCTGCGCATCGAACGGAAAGCACATGCAACCCGCATTCTGTTCGACGGCAAACGCGCGGTGGCAGTGGCCTATCTGCAGAACGGGGTGGAGAAGATCGCCAGGGCCGGGCGGGAGGTGATCCTGTCGGCGGGTGCCATCAACAGCCCGCAATTGCTGCAACTGTCGGGTATCGGCCCGGCGGCCGTGCTCCAGACCCAGGGTATCGAACCGGTACAGGTGCTGGATGGGGTCGGGCGCAACATGCAGGATCACCTCTGCATCGACTATCTCTACCGCTCCCGGGTGGCGACGCTCAACCAGCAGCTTCACCCCTGGTATGGCAAGCTCTGGCACGGGCTGCGCTATGTGCTGTTCCGGCGCGGCCCGCTGTCGCTGGGTGTCAACCAGGCGGGCGGTTTTGTGCGCACCCGCCCCGGCCTCGACAGCCCCAATATGCAGCTGTTCTTTTCGCCGGTCAGCTATACCAAGGCACCGCCCGGCAAGCGCCCGCTGATGAATCCCGACCCGTTTCCAGGCTTCCTGCTATCGGCCCAGCCGACGCGGCCGACCAGCCGGGGTCATCTCGAAATCCGCTCTCCCGATCCGCTGGCCGCCCCGGCGATCCATCCCAATTATCTGGCGACGGAGGAGGATGTGCAGGAACTGCTGGAGGCATCCAGACTGCTGCGCCGCTTTGCTGCCGCGCCGCCCCTGGCCGAGATCATCGAGGCGGAAATCGCCCCCGGCCCGCGGGTCCGGACCGACGCGGACATGATCGCCGATATCCGGGCGCGCGCCGTCACCGTCTACCACCCGGTGGGAACCTGCCGCATGGGGCCGGACAGCGGGTCCGACGTGGTGGATGCAAGGCTTAAGGTGCACGGTATCGACGGGCTGCGGGTGGCCGATGCCTCGATCTTTCCCACGCTCACCTCCGGCAACACCAATGCGCCGGCGATCATGGTGGGGGAAAAAGCGGCCGATCTGATCCTGGAGGATTGCTAACCCCCGCTGCGGCGGATGCTGGCCGGCGTTTCCCCGAAATGGCGACGATAGGCCGTGGTGAAATTGCTGGTATGGGCATAGCCCGTGCGCCAGGCGATTTCGGCAATCGGCAGCGCGCTATGCATCAGCATTTCATTGGCGAGTTTCAGCCGTTCGGCGATCACGAATTGCAGGATCGACAGGCCGAACCGGGCCTTGAAACATTGCTTCAACTGAGTCTGGTTCAGCCCGACCAACCGGGCCAGCTCCTGGATACCGGGCGGATCGCGCAGATTTTCCAACAGGATGTCGTGCGCCTCGGCCGCCTGCCAGCCATGGCCGCCCACACCCCCGCCCGCCTGCCCGCCCTGGCTTTCCAGCAGGCTGCGGATGCCTTCCACCAGCAGATCATGACACAGCCCATGCCGGTGCAGATCGCCCAGCGCCCCGCCATAGACCGGTTGGAACATCGATTCCAGCCGGGCGCGCATCAGCGAACCGATGGGGCGGATCAGCCCTTCTTCCATCACGCGGCGGATTTCCGTCGGGCGCCAGTTCCGCTGGCTCACCTCGCCCAGCATTTCGGCAAAGCAATCTTCGGTCACATGCAGCACGACCATGCGGTGCTGATGGGTGGAATGGATACGATAGCGATAGCTGTGCTCTGCCGAATGGCGTTGGAACTGCAGATAATTCTCGGGCACGAAACGCTGCCGCGGTTCCTGGAATTCCAGCGTGCCCTCCAGCACGAAGCGCAGCTTGATCAGCGCCTGGGATTCCAGATTGACCGTAACGTCCTGGTTGTAGCTCGCCTCCGACAGCGACAGATACAGCTCATCGGTCAGCCGGAACCAGTCCCAGGCGCCCTGCCCCATGCCCTGCGGCAGATAGGCCCGAAGCCCCGCCGTAGTCCGTCGCGACGGATAGCCGCGCTTTTCTTCCGCGTCCTGCAGCGTCAGGTTGAAATAGCGGTCCAGTTCACGCAGCGGCGTGCCCACAATGGCCGCATAAGGAAAATCCGGTAGCCGATAGGTATTGGCCAAGGACGACACGCAACTCTCCCCCCAAGCCCGAAAGCGCGGTGCTGCACGGGAAAACAGGCAGCCGCCGGACTGCCTGAAAACGCTACCACCAGCCCGGAACCATGTCGAGGGACTGAAATTTTCTATTGCTGCGACAAAAGATCAATACGCCGTGACCGAATCCAGCAGCACGGTACGAATGGTCTCCGCCAATGTCTCGGGCGTCCAGCGCAGCCAGGTTTCGTTGATTTTCAGCGCCAGCCGCCCGCCTTCCACCGCGGGGAAGCGCAGCCCCGCCCTGGCCGCACCGGCCTGCAGGGATTTGGCGTTGATCCGGCCCGAGACCGGGCGCAGGAAGACCACATTGGTCCCCTCCGGCACGCGTTCGACCGCCAGGCTGGGGTCCTCTGCCAGAATCGCCAGCACGGCCTCGGCATGGGGAATGGTTTGCGCCCACCGTTCCATATGGCCATCCAGGCAGTGATCGGCGATCACGGCGGCCGGCCACATCTGATACAGACCGCCGCCGAAGCGTCGCCGCTCGTGAAAGGCCTCGTCCAGCAGATCGGCCGGCCCCGCCAGCACGCAGCCGAAGGGCGCCCCCAGATATTTATAGAGCGAGAGATAGACGAGTTCGAAATCCTGCGTCCGTTCCGCCAGGGCTTGGCCCCGCCAGGCCGCTTCGATCATCAGCCGCGCGCCATCCAGGAACAAGGGGACGCCATGGGCCTTGGCCACCGCGATCACGCCCGACAGATCGGCGGCCGGAAAGCTTCCGCCATGCTGGCGGCGCGATGGTGTTTCGATAGAAATCGCCGCAATCCGCGTGGCGACCCGGGCGGAACGGGTGCGCGCGATCTCCTCCTCCACCTGCAGGGCAGAAAAACCGGCGCCATGGCCTGCCAGGGGCACCATGGTCAACCCTGCCGACAGGGTGACATTATCGCCCGCATCATTGAACAGATGGCTGTCGCGATGCACGATCACCCGGCCCGGATTGCCGCGCGCCAGCAGGCGCAGCGCCACCATATTGGCCAGGGTTCCGGTGGGAAACACGACCGCGCGTTCCTTGCCCAGAAGAGCTGCGATACGGGTTTCGAAGGCGGCGACCGCCCCGCCATTGCCGTAATAATCGGCCTCCACCGCGCCATCCTGCACCGCCTTGGACCAGAGCGCGGCCATCTCCGCCGGGCTGAATTCCGGCCCGTCATGGGCAAGGGATACGGCGAAAGATGCAGTCATGCGGTTTCCTCCACGAAATCAACCACCACGCCGCAGGCCAGATCCGGCGCGACGCGCAGAACACCGTCCGCAGCCGTGAAAGCGATGGCGTTCTTGCGAAAATACTCCGACGTGGCGGACAGGGACGCAACCGCGATCCGCATCGCCGCGACACTTGGCGCGGCATGCAGGGCAATCCCGGGATAGCGCCGCCGAGCCTGCTCCGGGTCGAGCAGCACCAGCTCCCCCCCATCCTGAAACCGGGCCGACGGCACGGCGCCTGACGGGTCCACGTCCAGTCCTAAACGCGCCAGCCGGGCGCAGGTTGCACCGACATCCGGCGTGATCAGGTCCAGACCGACCAGTCCTTCGGCGCCATTGGCATGGTCCAGCAAGGCGGGCTGCCACAGCACATCGAGACTGTGATGCTGAATGGCGAACAGCTCCGCCTCCGGAAAGGCGGCACTTTCCAGATAGACGATGCCGAAGGAGCCGTATTTCGTCCCGCCCTCGACCTGCGGCACATCCCGGCCGAGCGGGGTCAGCGGGCGCACGCCCTGGCCCGCCGCCGCGATCCAGGCCGCCTCCACCGCCACCGCATCCTCGGTTCCCAAGGCGATCAGCTGCAGGCCGTGATAGCGTTCCAGCCGCGCCTTCAGGCTGTCATGCGGCAGGCTGGTATCGGTAATGCCGATCAGTTCCAGATAGCCCCGGCGCAGCATCACGCAGTGATTGCCGGTTCCCAGCGGATCAAAGCCGCCATCCGGCCGCTGCCGCTTGTGGGAGCTTTGCGGCGTGATGGTGAAGCCCAGCTTCTGATAGGCCAGGCCCGCTGCCGGCACATCCGGCACCACCACCCCGATATGATCCAGGGTGAAGGAAAGTTTGGTCATGGCTGTTTCCTTTATCCTGCGGCCTGCGCAATCGCCTCGGCGAACAGGCCGCGCAGCATGCGCCCGACCTCCATCCGGTCGACCTTGCCCGCCCCGTTCAGCGGCATTTCGCGCGCAATGGCGATGCGGCGGGGATGCGCGAAGGCCGGGCCATTGTCCAGGCACCAGCGTTTCAGCTCCGCCTCATCAGCGCCATCCCCATCCTTCAGCATGACCAGGGCGACCGGCACTTCCCCCTTGATCGGATGGGCCACCGGCACGACGGAGGCGTCATAGACCGCCGGATGGGCCAGCAGCATATCCTCCACCTCCTTCGGATAGATGTTCTCGCCGCCGCAATTGAACATGTCGTCGGTGCGGCCCCGGAAGTAATAGAAGCCATCCGCATCGCAATGGAACAGGTCGCCGGTGGCAAGCCAGCCATCGCGGATGCGCTTGGCATTGACCTCCGGCAGGTTGAAATAGCCCGGCGTGACGCCTGGATTGCGCACCCACAGCTCCCCATCGCTGGGATGGGTGCTGCCATCGGCGGCAACCAGCTTCACCTCCCCTTCCGGCCAGGCGACGCCGCAGCTTCCGAACGGCACCTTGCGCCCGTCCAGCGGCGGGCCGATCATCACCGGCCCGCCTTCGGTCAGGCCATAGCTTTCACCCAGGCCACAGCCGAACGCATCCTCGATGGCAAACATAAGCTCCTTCTGCACGGGGGCGGAGCCGACCGACAGATGGGTGAGCGCGGAGAAATCCAGCCGGTCGATCAGTTCGCGATGCTGCAGCAGCAGGGTATAGACGGCGGGTACCGCGCTGGTGCGCGTGCAGCGATAGTCCGACAGGGTGTTCAGGAAGCGCACCGGTTCGAAATTCGCCAACAGCACGACGCTGGCCCCGGCATGCAGCATCGGCTTGATCGCGCCCGCCATGGCATTCTTGTGATAGAGCGGCACGGCGGCCAGCGCGCATTCGCTTTCCGGCACCGGCCAATAGCGCTGACAGGCTTGGATCCACCACAGCTGCCCGCCATGGGTCAGCACCACGCCCTTCGGCCGCCCGGTCGAGCCGGAGGTGTAGGGCTGAAAGGATGGATGTTCCGGCCCGATCAGCGGCGGTTCGAACTCTGCCGCAGCCTGCATCAGCGCGGTGTCATAGGAAAGCCAGCCTTCCGGCACGGCGTCACCCAACGCCATCCGCACCGGCAGGGCGGCGGCATCGACCACGGCCGTGATGACCCCATTGCAGGCCGGGTCGACCAGGGCCGCCTTGCAGCCGGCATCCTCCACCGTATACGCCAGCGTATCGGCGCCCAGCTTGGTGTTCAGCGGCACGGGCACGATTCCCGCCCGCATCGCGCCATACATGATCTCCACAAACTCGAAGCGGTTGCCGATGCACATCGCGAAGCGGTCGCCGGGGGCAAGGCCCAGCCCCGTCAGCAGGCTGGCCACCCGGTTCATGCGGGCTTCCAGCTCGCCATAGGTAACGGCGCGCGGGGCCGGCCCGGACAGATCATGGATCGCGACCTTGTCGGGCAGGCGCATCGCCGCCGCATGGCTGTAATAGCCCAGATTATCGGCAATGGAATTCAGGGGCATCTCAGCCTCTCCCGGCACGGGCCATGGCGTCGGCGGCGGCGATCCCGCCTCCGATGAAGCATTCGGCGATATTCCCGCCGGACATGTAGAGGAAGCCGAAGGCGCTGCCGCATTCCCCGGCGGCATAGAGGCCGGGAATCGGCCTGCCGCTGGCATGGATCACGCGCTGGCGCGCATCATGCACCGGCCCGCCCTGGGTGTTGGAAATGATCGGCCAGACCGGGGCATAGATGAAGGGCGGCCCCTGGATCGGCACCATGCTGCTGGGCGGGCGCGACCACAACGCGTCCTGCCCCGCCGCGCAGGCATCGTTCCAGGCCGCGATGGATGCGGCAAGAACGCCCGGTTCCGCACCGATCCCCGCCGCCAGATCCTCCAGGCTTTCCGCACGATTCAGAATGCCGTTGGCCAGTTCCCGGGCATTGTCGCGGCTCCATTCATAGCCCACGCCCGGCTCGTGCCAAGTCGGCCGACCGAAGGGCCAGAGTGCTGCCCCCGCCTCATCCGACACCAGCCAGGCCGGCAGGGCCTGGAAATCCTGCACCTCCGGCGCATAACGGGCCATGGGGCGGGCGCCGGTATCCTGCAGATAGGGCTCGTACTCATTCATGAAGCGCCGCCCGAACCGGTCCAGCAGCACCCAGGGCAGGCGCACATCCCCGCGCGGGCCTTCGCCAGGGCGCCAATCGGGCAGGCGCTTGGTACGGATGCCGAAGGGATAGGCCGGGTCGGAATGCCGGAACCCGTAGGAGCCGTGGAAATGCCACATATGCCACAGGCCCGCCCCCGCCTCCTGCGCCATGCGGATGCCGTCGCCCGTATTGCCGCGATAGGCCGCGTTCAGCACCGGCTGCATCGGCCAGTACTGGCGCTGCATCTCCTCATTGCCCTCGAAGCCGCCACAGGCCAGGATCACCCCGCCTTTGGCCGCAATGCGGATGTCGCCCTGCGGCCCGGACGCCCGGACACCCAAGACAGCGCCCGAGGCATCACGGATCAGGGTTTCGACCGGGGTCCGGCAGCGCGGAACGATGCCGCGCGCCGCCAGGTTCCGCTCCAGCAGGCCGAACAGCCGCGCCCCTTCCGGATTACCGCGCACATCGGGATAGTCGCGCTCGTAGTCGAACCTATCCAATTCGTCGACATAGGCGAAGCCGAAGGTATCAAAGCCATCGAAAGGGTAGTTGGCGGGCGATTCCCTCAGGCCGACATGGGCGCCATGGCCCTCGGCCAACACCTTCGCCACCTGCGGCAAGGCAGCCATGCCCTCAGCGAGGGCGCGCAGCACCGGCTCGGGCGTGGTGCCGCCATTGGTGCGGATCAGATAGCGCAGGGCCGCATCGGCATCCTTCGCGATGCGCAGGCCGCCAGCCGAACAGACGGAAATCCCGCCAGGACGCGCCGCCTTTTCCAACAGCACGACCCGCCCGCCGGCATCCCGTACCCGGATCGCGGCCACCGCCCCGGCGAAGCCGCAGCCCACCACCACCACATCGGCTTCCTCGTCCCAGACCGACGGAACGGGTTCCACCAGCGGGCGCAGCATGCCGTCGGCCTCAGCCATGATTCAGGGCCTTGGGGAACAGGGTTTTCAGCCCGTCGACCAGCTCGCGGGCCATTTCGGACAGGATCGCCTCCCCCTTCTCCGCCGTGGCCAGGGTCGGATCGCCGCGAACCCCGCTGACCGAATAATCCGGCCCGGTGGCGGGATCGCCGTTGAAGATGGTGGGCACATAGAAGACGGTCTTGGGCTGGTCAAGCGCATGGCCGTAATCGACCACCGCGCGCTCCATCCGGACCGATTGCGGCTCGATCGCCAGGATCATGCTGGTTTCGGATTCATCGCCATGCCCGCCCAGCTTCTGCTGCATGCCGGCTTCCGACCGCTTGCCCAGCAGGCGGATATCGGCGGTGTACACCCGGATGCCGCGTTCTTGATACAGGTCGCGCGACACCAGCCGCACGGTCGGTTCGGTCGAAACCCCGGTATTGATCACCGCCAGATTGCGCACCCCGTCATCCATCAGCTTGGACAGGAGCGTCTTCAGCAGGCGATAGAACAGATCGGCATCGATATGCTGGCTGCCCGGATAGTTCACGAAGGCCGGGTAATAGCCGAAGCCGACCACCGGGGCCGCCACCACGGGCAATTCCGCGATCACCCGGCGCGACAGATCGCGCGCCAGCAGCCAATCGGTCTTCAGGGGCAGATGCGCGCCATGTTCCTTGCTCGCCGCCCCGATGGGCAGGATGAAGGGCGCGTCCCGGTCGATCCATTCCTTCGCTTCGGGCCAGGTCAAATCTTCCAGCCAAACGCCTTTCGCCATGGCACGAACCCCTTTCACAGGTATTGCGACAGGAAGGCCCGCACTTTCGGACCCCAGATCAGATTGCCGTGCTTTTCGAACAGATGCCCTTCCATCGGCGTCACCCCGAAACCGGGATAGATATGCGACCAGGTGGGCAGCGCGCGGTCCTTCAGATGGGCGGCGATGTCGCGCGTCGGTCCGGTGGAATAATCATTCGCGGCCTGCACGAAGAAGGCGGGCTGGGTCAGGCGGGCGGCTGCCTGCATCATGTGATCGGCCAGGCGCGGCGCGCGTTCCCAGTTCATCGCCGCCCCCGCGAAATCGATCATGCAGCGGAAGGCCGGCTCCTTCTCCGCCGCCAGAAGCGAAACGGTGCCCCCAAAGGAACTGCCCATCACGCCGATGCGGTCCGTTACGATCTCCGCCCGGCCCGCCAGATAGCGGCGCGCGGCGACCACATCGGCCGCTTCATTGTCCAGCCTTGTCAGAAGCTGGTCGTCATATTCCTGGGTGCCATATTCGCCCGTCACCTCGTCGCGCCAGTACAGTCCCGGCGACCGGCCATAGCCCCAGCGGTTCGGGAACAGCACGGCGATGCCCCACTGCATCAGCGTGGCGGCGACGGATGGCTTGCAGATATCGTCGCTGTCCTGCGTCACCCCGCTGCCATGGTTCAGCACCATGGCCGGGAACGGCCCATCGCCCGGTGGCAGATACAGAAAGCCGGTCAGCACCCCGCGCGGCCCGTCGAAGCTGACGATCTGCGGCACGATGGGCCAGCCGGTGAGGTCGAGCGGGCGTTCCGGCTCCGCCGCTACATCCAGCACATGGCGTTCGAACTTCGCCAGAAGCGCACCCATGCTTTTGCGCACCGCTTCGAATTCCGGGCTGGCGGCGCGGGCGGCCAGATCGGCATCGCGCGCTTGGCGGCTGTCGAAACGGCATTCCCATTCCACATCGGCCACACTGTCCGAGCCTTCGGCGCGTGAGACGATGCGCCCATGGGGAAGCCCGATCTCCACCCGCACGGCGCTGGCGCGCTTGCGGGTCGCCAAAACCTCCGCCGCCAGGCCGGGCTTGGCGAAATACAAAGTGCGTTCGATACAGGCGCCGGAAGACATCAGGCAGGCTCCAACTGGGAATGGTTCAGAAGGCCGGGGAAATGGCAGCGCGCCATGCCGCCGCCCTGGGTTTCCACCGGCTGCGGCACATCCGTTCGGCAGCGCGCCACCGCCAGCGGGCAGCGCGTATGGAAGGTACAGCCGGCAGGCGGGTTCATCGGGCTGGGCAATTCGCCCTGCAAGGGCCGTTCGCGCCGATTGCCGCGCTGGTCCGGCTCCGGCACCGAAGCAATCAGGGCGCGCGAATAGGGATGTTGCGGGGCTTCGAACAGCTCCCGCTCGGATGCCAATTCCACCATCTGGCCCAGATACATCACCCCGATCCGGTGGCTGACATGCCGGATCACGCCCAGATTGTGGGAGATGAACAAGAGCGACAGGCCGAATTCCTTCTGGATATCGGCCAGCAGGTTCAGAATCTGGGCCTGGATCGACACATCCAGCGCCGATACCGCCTCGTCACAGACGATCAGCTTCGGGTTCAGCGCCAGCGCGCGGGCAATGCCGATACGCTGGCGCTGGCCGCCGGAAAAGGCATGCGGCAACCGGTCCATCATATCGGGACGCAGGCCCACCACCTCCATCAGCTCCCCCACGCGTCGGCGGATATCCGCACGCGACGCGCCGAAATTCTCCAGCGGTTCGCCAATGATGGCGCGCACATTCATGCGGGGATTGAGCGAGGAGAACGGGTCCTGGAACACCGCCTGGATCGCCCGGCGAAAAGGCCGCAATTCCCGCTGCGACAGCCCGGTAATATCCTGGCCCTGGAACAGGATGCGCCCGCCACTCGGCTCCAGCAGGCGCAGGATCATACGTCCCAGCGTGGTCTTGCCGCAGCCGCTTTCCCCCACGATGCCCAGCGTCTCCCCCTCGGCCATGGTGAAGGATACGGAATTGAGCGCATGCAGCTCCTTCCGGGGGGCGCCAAGGAAGCCGCGCTCCACCACGAAGCTTTTCGACAAATCGCGCACTTCCAGCAGCGGTGTATCGCTCATCACGCCACCCCTTCGGCCGGTTCGAAACAGCGCCAGCAGCGCACCAGCCGGTTCGGTGCATAATCCGCCAATGCCTGGGCTTCGGTCTGACAGCGCGGCAGGGCTTCCTCGCAGCGCGGCTGGAAGCGGCAGCCGGTGGCGAAATCGCGCGGCGACGGCGTGGTGCCGGGGATTATTTTCAGCCGGTCCACCCGGTGCCGGGCCGAGGGGATCGATTGCAGCAGGCGGTTGGTATAGGGATGGGCCGGCCGGTCGAACAGATCATCCGCGCCGGCCTGTTCCACGATCTGCCCCGCATACATCACCGCCACCCGGTCGGCCATCTGGGCGATCACGCCCATGTCATGGGTGATCATCAGAATGGCGGTGCCCGTGTGCTCGCGCAGATCCAGCATCAAATCCAGGATCTGCGCCTGGATGGTGACATCCAGCGCGGTGGTGGGTTCATCGGCAATCAACAGACGGGGCTCGCCCGCCATGGCGATGGCGATCATGATGCGCTGGCGCATGCCGCCCGACAGCTGGTGCGGATAGTCCAGGGCGCGGGCGGCCGGGTCGGGAATACCCACCGCCTCCATCATCTCCACCGCCTTGCGCATGGCCGCCGGTTCGGATTCGCCGAAATGCAGCATACGGGTTTCAGCGATCTGAAAACCCACCGTCAGCACCGGATTCAGGCTGGTCATCGGTTCCTGAAAGATCATCGCCATATCGCGCCCGCGCAAGGGTCGCATGGCCTTGCGCCCCAGCCCCACCAGCTCCCGCCCGCCCAGGCGGATGGAGCCGGCGGCGATGCGCGCGGTATCGGGCAACAGGCCCATCACGGTCATGGCCGATACGGATTTGCCCGATCCACTTTCGCCGACCAGCCCCAGGATTTCCCCCTCCTCCAGGCTGAAATCCACCCCGTCCAGCACGCGCAAAGGCCCGCGCAGGGTGGCGAAATCCACGCTGAGGCCGGAAATATTCAGTACCGCCGCCATCGCTCAGCGCTCCCCCATCTTGGGATCGAACAGGTCGCGCAGCCCGTCGCCCAGCATGTTGAAGCCGATGATGGTGATGCCCAGCGCCAGGCTGGAATACAGCGCCAGATGCGGATCGGTGCGCAGCGAATCCAGCCCGTCGCGGATCATCCCGCCCCAGGTGGGGGTGGGCTCCTGCACGCCGATGCCCAGAAAGCTCAACGTCGCCTCCGCCATCACGATAAAGCCGACCCCGACAGAGGCGCGCACGATCAGCGGCGAGGCGATATTGGGCAGAAGATGCCGCAGCAGGATACGCGCCGGATGCGTGCCCGAGGAGATGGCGGCATCGATATACATCTCCTCGCGCAGCGACAGCACCAGCGAGCGGGTCAGCCGTGCAATGCCCGGCCACCAGACCAGCGACAGGGCGACGATCACGGTGCCCGTGCCGGTGCCGATCACGGCGGCAACCAGAATGGCCAGGATCAGCTCAGGGAAGGCGAAGATGATGTCGACCGTGCGCATGATCAGCGTATCGGCCCAGCCCCCGAAATAGCCGGCGATCATGCCCAGCGTGACCCCGATCACGAAGGTGATGGCCAGGACGGAGGCCGCGACCAGCATCGATATGCGCGCGCCGATCAGGATGCGGCTGAACACATCGCGGCCCAGCGCATCCGTGCCCATCAGAAACTCCGCCCCCGGCGGTTCCCAGATCACGGCCATGTTGATCCGGTCATAGGGATAGGGCGCGAACAGCCCGCCGAACAGGGCCACGAACAGAACCAGCGATACCAGGATGGACCCGATCATGGCGTTGCGGTTGCGCCGGAAGCGCAGGGCCAGATCGGAATGCCAGACAGCCGACAGCCGGGAGAAGATGCCTGCCATGTCTAGCGCCCCCCGCCGCCGACGCGGATGCGCGGGTCGAGCAGACCATAGGACAGATCGACCAAGAGATTGATCCCGGCATAGAAGGCGGTGAACAGCAGCACGATGGCCATGGTCACCGGATAATCGCGGGCGAAGATCGCCTGGATGGCCAGGCTGCCCAGGCCGGGAATGTTGAAGATCGTCTCCACCACGAAGGTACCGGACAACAGCCCGCCCAGGATGATGCCGACCGTGGTCAATAGCGGCACCATGGTGTTGCGCAGCGCATGGCGCAGCAGCATCACCCGTTCCGGCACGCCCTTGGCGCGGGCGGTGCGGATATAATCGGTGCGCAGCACTTCCAGCATATAGGTCCGGCTCAGCCGCGCGATATAGGCCGCGGTCGGAATGATCAGCAGCGTCAGCGGCATGATCGCCTGTTCGACACTGCCCCAGCCCGCCACCGGCAGCCAGCGCAGCTGCAGCGCGAAGACATAGACCAGCCCCGTGGCCATCGCGAAATTGGGGATGGAGATGCCGGCAACCAGCACCAGGATGATGCCGGTATCAACCCAGCTGTTCTGACGGATCGCAGCAAGCGTGCCCAAGAGCACGCCCAGCGGAAAGGCAATGGCCAGCGCCGCCAGCGCCATCAAGGGCGTGATCAGCAGCCCTTCGCCGATCAGCTGCGAGACCGGCATCTGGGCGAAACGGAAGGACAGGCCGAAATCCCCGCTCAGAATACCGCCGATATAGCTGATGAACTGTTCCAGCAACGGCCGGTCCAGGCCATAGGCCGCGCGCAGCCTGGCTTCCAGCACCGCATCGCCCGACCGGTCGGACAACAGCGCCGCGATCGGGTCGCCCGGCACGGCCTGATTGGCTAGAAAGGTCAGGATCACGGCGATCAGCAGCACGGGCACCAGGCCCATCACCCGCTTGACGATGAAGGTCAGCACGGCATTCCGCTCCACAACGCATCAACGGCACACCCGGCCCGCCGCCCCTTCTTCCATCGCTGGAACGGAAGAAGGGGGGCCGGAGCGGTTTTACTGAATGCTGACGCTATTGAAGGGCAGGAAGCGGAAGGCCGTCAAAGCCAGCCCCTTCACATTGGGCTGCTGCAAGGCGACCTGAATTCGCACGGTCGTCGGGCAGGTGCCATATTCGCCAACCAGGATTTCTTCCGCCTTGTTGTACAGGGCGTAGCGCTTCTCGTTATCGGCGGTCTTCTGGGCTTCTTCGATCAGGGCATCGAACTCGGCATTTTTCCAGCGCGCCCGGTTATAGGGGCTGGGGCCGTACCAGACCTGGGAGAGGAAATACATGCCGTCGGGATAGCCCGCCGACCAGCCCCAGGGGAAGAACGGCACTTCACCCGCATTCATCGCCTTGATGAAGCTGCCGCGTTCCACCACCTCGATCTCCACCGGCATATTCAGCACCTGCTTCAGCTGGCTGGCGAAATACAGGATTTCGTTGCGGTTCGGATCGGTGGAGGAAATCTTGATCGGCGGCATGTTTTTGCCGTCGGGGAAGCCAGCTTCCGCCAGCAGCTTCTTCGCCCCTTCGGCATCGAAGGCAATCGGCTTCAGGCTGGCATTATAGCCCGCCACGCCGGGGGTGATCTGGCCGGCCAGCGGCAAAGCCAGGCCCTGCAAGGTGCCGGTAATCATGGAATCGAGGTCGAGCGATTTGCAGATCGCTTCGCGCACGCGCTTGTCCTTGAACGGCGCATACAGATTCTGGTTCATGCCCAGATAGCGGATCTGGGCCGCCGGGGCCTGCAGGGACAGCTCCTTCAGCTCCGGCGTCTTCATCACCCGGCGCAGGGCCGCCTGCTCGACATAGACGACATCCAGCTCCTTCGCTTCGAACATCGACACGGCTGTGTCGGCATTCGGCACGATCAGGAATTCCACCCCGTCCACACTGGCCTTCGCACCCCAGTAATCGGCATGCTTGGCCAGGGTGACATTCTGGCCGCGATCCCATTTCACGAATTTGAACGGACCGGTCCCGGCGGAGGCCTTCAGGAAGCCTTCCGCGCCGCCGGCCATGGCGGTCTTGTCCATGAAGTAGAAGGGATAGACCGGGAACAGCACATCGGGCTTCGAGAATTTGATGGTGACGGTATAGGGATCGACGACCACAACACCGGCCAGGGTCTTGGTCTTGCCATCCTTCATGTCCTTGGCGCCCTCGACAACGTCGAGATAGCCGGCATTCAACCCGCCCTTGTTCTCCGGGATCAGCAGCGCCTCGAAGGTCGCCTTCACATCCTCGGCCGTGAACTCATTGCCCAGATGGGTTTTCACACCCTTCCGCAGCTTGAAGGTGAAACCCATATTATCCGGCAGGGCTTCCCAGCTTTCCGCCAGCGCCGGGCGAATCTTGCCTTCCGGCGTGATCGCCGTAAAACCTTCATACATATTGCCCAGAATGTCGCCGGCCACCAATTCGGAATAGGTGATCGGGTCGATCTGGCCCGGATCGGCCGGGATGGAGGTCTTCAGGTTGCGGGCATCCGCCCCCTGTGCGGCAAACAGGGCCGCCCCCAGAACCGCGGCGGCCAGGAAGAAGGCCCTGCCGCGGCGTCGCTTTGCATACCCATGGTTCAGATGCATCGTGTCAGCTCCCCTGCTGCAATAGTCCTGTCAGAGTACTCAACCTGTTCGGCGCGGTTTTCCGCTGCTTCGACCTGCCAGCGTAACGGTACGCTTCCCGTTCGGTCAGTGGTCGTGCCTTTTTCTTTTCGACGTATTTCTTTTGCGATCAGTCAGGCGCCCCCCAGCTGTCCCAATCCGGCACCAGCACGATCTTGCCGAAAAAGCGCCGTTCGATCTGATCGTCGAGTGCGCCCGCCACCTCGGAAAAGGGGCGGACGGAATCCACGATCGGGCGAAACCGGCCTACCGCCATCAAGGCCAGCAAGGCCTCGTGATCCGTTCTGTCCCAGCCGTTCGATCCTACTATGGTCTGTTCGAACGACCAGATATAGCGCAGATCCGTCTTCGGATCGTAACCGGCGGTCGCCCCGCAGGTCAGCACGCGCCCGCCGCGCCGCACCGTACGCAGGCACTTCGCCCAGCTGTCGCCCCCGATATAGTTGACGCAGACATCCACCCCGCCGCTGGGGCCGTGCACCTTGGGCTTGCCGTAGTGGGAGATGATCCAGTCGACGAAATCATGCACCGATGTATCGATGACATGATCGGCCCCGGCTTCCAGCAGCCGCGCCGCCTTATCCGCCGAGCTGGCGCAGGCAATCACCACCGCATCGCGCAGCTTGGCCAAATGCACCGCGGCCGTACCCACCCCGCCGGAGGCGCCCAGGATCAGCACCTTTTCGCCCGGCTGCACATCGCCGCGCGTATACAGCATGCGATGGGCCGTGGCATAGGCGGTGGGCAGGCAGGCCGCCGCCACATCGTCCACCGCATCGGGTATAGCCACCAGATAATCCTGGTCGACCGCCAGATACTCGCTCATGCCGCCGCGCTTCGTTTCCCCCATCATGCCGTCGGTCTGGTTGGGCAGGATGCCGACCCGCTGGCCGATGCGCCAGCGCGTTCGGTCGACCTCCGCACCCAGTTCCAGGATTTCCGCCGCGATATCGGCACCCGGCACCATGGGAAGCGGCGTCTTCAGGCCGGGAATGGAGCGTAGCACCATCGGGTCGAAGCCGTTCAGGCTGACCGCACGCACGCCCAGCAGGCATTCCCCGGGTCCGGGAACCGGATCGGGCAGCGCCCCGCGCTTCAGCTCCTCCAGCCCTCCATGGCGTTCAAAGATCATGGCGCGCATTGTGCCGCCCTCCCCCCTTCATCAACTACAGGAATAGACACCGCGGCCCGCGGCAATCTCCCGGCCCGTCTCCTCCTCACGCAGCATCACATCGGCCAGGGCGACCCGCCGCCCGACCTTCACCGCCCTAGCCTCCGCCAGGATCGACGCGCCGCGCGCCATGCGCAGATAATCCACGCGCAGATCGATGGTCGGCACGCCGCGTTCCAGATGCAGGGCAACGGCGTAATCGCCTGCGATATCAATGAGCGAGGCCAGCACGCCGCCATGCCAGGCGGCCTGCCCCACCTCGGCCGAGCGGGAAAATTCCGGCCGCCAGGCCTGGCGCATCACCACGAGTTCTGTCACCGGATCGACCGAAACCAGCTCGCAGCCCAGCCAGACATGATAGGGTGTTGCCAGGTTCAGCGCCTGAAGCGCATCCAGGGTCAGCATCAGCGCCCCTCCCCCCCTTCCAGCTCCGCCGCGAACAGCGCGGACAGAAGGCGGGAAATCGCCTGCCGGTCCTGCTTGCCCGCCCCCGTCAGGGGCATTTCCCCGGCAATATGGATGCGGCGCGGATGGGCATAGGCCGCGCCATGCGCCAGGCAATGCGCCTTCAGCTCCTGCGCCTCCACCACGGCCTCGCGATAGGGCACGACGAAGGCGACCGGCGCATGGCCCTTGCCGCCATAGGGCAGCGGCACCACGCAGGCCTCGCTGACGGCGGGATGGGTCAAGAGCAGGTTTTCCACCTCTTTCGGATAGACGGACTCCCCGGCGCATTTGAACATCTCGTCCGACCGGCCACGGAAATAGAAGAAGCCGTCCGCATCGCGGTGGAACAGATCGCCGGTGGCAAGCCAGCCATCCCGCAGGCGCTGGGCATTGACCTGCGGCAGGTTGTGATAGCCCGGCGTGACGCCTGGATTGCGCACCCACAGCTCCCCATCACTGGGATGCTCCCGCCCGCAGCCATCCACCAGCTTTACCTCGCCTTCCGGCCAGGCGACGCCGCAACTGCCATAGGGGGCGGGACGCCCGTCCACCGCCGGGCCGATCATCACCGGCCCGCCTTCCGTCAGCCCGTAGGATTCGCGGACATAGACGCCGAAGACGCGTTTCACCTCCTCCAACAGCTCCGCCTGAACCGGGGCGGAGCCCATGGACAGCGCCGTCAGGGCGGAAAAATCCAGCTCCTCCAGCAGGTCGCGCTCGCGCAGCAGCAGGGAATAGACCGCCGGAACTGCTCCGGCGCGGGTGCAACGATAGCCCGCCAGCGCCTTCAGAAAAGCGCGCGGCTCGAAACCCGGCATCAGCACGAAGGACCCGCCGCAGAACAGCAGAGGCTTCACCGCCCCCGCCATGGCGTTCTTATGATACAGCGGCACGGCAACGGCCGCGCGCGTCGACGCCGTGAAGGGCCAGTAGCGCTGCCGCGCCCTGATCCACCAGATTTGCCCGGCATGGGTCAGGACCACCCCTTTCGGCCGCCCGGTCGAGCCGGAGGTATAGGGCAGGAAGCTGGTGTGATCGGCCGCGATGGCGATGGGCGCGAAGTGATCGGGCATCGCCGCCAGGGCCTGTTCATAGGATTGCGCGCCGGGCGCCCCATCCAGCGCGAAACGCCGATCCAGCGGCAGATGGGCGAACAGCGCCTCGACCCCGTCAAAGGCCTGGAGGTCATAGAAGGCGGCTTCCGCCCCGCTGTCGCGCACGCAATGCTCCAGCGCCGTCATGCCCTGGCGGATGTTGAGCGGCACCGGCACCAGCCCGGCGCGCATCACGCCGAAGAAGACCTCCAGCCATTCCGTGCGGTTGGGCATGGCCAAAGCCACCCGGCTTCCGGGCGCCAGTTCCAGGCAGGCGGCCAGATTCGCCACCCGCTCCAGCTTGGTTTCCAATTCGCCATGGGTCAGGACGCGTTCGCGCCCCGCCCACAGATCGATGATGGCCGGGGCATCAGGCGCCGCCTGGGCGGCCAACTGCGCGATATAGCCCAGATTGCCATGGGGAATTTCCGGAACGTCGGACACTGATGTTCTGCCGCAAGTCTGGTGAAAGCGATGCGGCAATCCTGGCGGCTGGTGCCCTTGCGGTCAGCAGCCCCGGCTTCTGCAAGCGGACGGAAAACTTCTGCATCCCGGCGCTGGGGCCGCTTGGCTAGAGCGGGTTTGGACCAATATGAACCGGTTCCGTTTCTCGATTGGCGAGATGGGCCGGCGTGTGAGCCGGGCGCCGAGCGATGCGGGGCATCGCGCAAGACCGGTTTGCCACCGGACATCCGCCAATCGGAAACCTGAAAGGACGGGCGGATTTGCCCGGTTTCCGAGCTGTTCGTCCTCGAATATGCACAGGCATGTCCTTCGTCCTCACAACTCGAAACCCAACCAAATCCGCTCC
>Ga0209066_10000890_pt1 | contig 41523 bp, 31 predicted proteins | sample All_14_2_FD_187198 | JGI IMG/M metagenome (GOLD analysis project Ga0209066, IMG submission 187198) | Freshwater microbial communities in response to fracking from Pennsylvania, USA - Allegheny Zone_MetaG_DW_15 (SPAdes) (version 2) ... | reverse complement strand
TGATTAAAATCCATACAGATTAATATATGCTTAGCCTTTTAAAAAAATTCTTTGGCACTAAGTCAAATCGTGACTTAAAGGAACTGACTCCCTTAATGGAGAAAATTAAAGCAACTTACGATAAAATTAAAAGCCTCGACAATGATCAGCTTAGGGCTAAAACGTTAGAGTTTAAGTCATTTATTGCAAAAGCTATTGAAGAGCAGGAGAATAGAATAGCTGCATTGAAACTTGAGATGGATCAAAACTATGATCTTGAGGTATTGCAAAGAGAGGCAATCTATACAGAGATAGACTCTTTAAAAAAGGTGGTCACTGAGAAAATTGAGGAGGCGCTGATGGAGATCCTTCCTGAAGCATTCTCGGTTGTTAAGGAGACTGCGAGAAGATTTAAAGAGAATGAATGGGTGGAGGTTACTGCCAATGAGCGTGACCGAGATCTTGCAGCTAAGAGGGACAATATTATTATTGACGGTAATAAGGCGAAATATCGTAACTCTTGGATGGCAGGCGGTAATCTGATCCAATGGGATATGATGCACTATGACGTCCAACTTATTGGGGGTGTAGTACTGCACCAGGGTAAGATCGCTGAGATGGCTACCGGAGAAGGAAAGACGTTGGTGGCAACGCTTCCTGTTTATTTAAACGCTTTACCCGGTAAAGGTGTCCATGTTGTTACGGTTAATGACTATCTATCAAAACGTGACTCTGAATGGATGGGGATGTTATTTGAGTTCCATGGGATGCGTGTTGATTGTATCGATAAACATGAGCCTAACTCTGACGCACGTAGAAATGCCTACCTTGCTGATGTTACTTATGGAACAAACAATGAGTTTGGTTTTGACTATCTGCGTGATAATATGACGGGTAATCCTTCCGAATTGGTGCAACGTGAGCATAATTATGCTATTGTCGACGAGGTTGACTCGGTTTTGATTGATGATGCCAGAACTCCATTGATCATTTCAGGACCTACTCCAAAAGCTGAGGATCAACTCTTCGCTGAGATGAAACCGGCAGTTGAGCGTATGTATGACTTACAACGTAAATTGGTGACCAAGATACTTGCAGACGCTAAAGTCTTATTGCAGAATGCAAAGAATGATGATGAGCGAAAGCAGGCAGGTGAAATGGTATTTCGGGCACATAGGGGTCTTCCAAAGAATAAGGCTCTCATCAAGTTACTTTCTGAAGAGGGAATAGGGGTTTTAATGCAGAAAACGGAAAACTTCTACCTTCTTGAACAAGGAAAGAATATGCACATCATTGACGATGAGCTATATTTTGTCATTGAAGAGAAACAGAATTCGGTTGATCTTACAGAAAAAGGGTTAGATTTCTTAGGAGCAGCTTATAATGACTCCGACTTCTTTATCCTTCCTGATGTAGGAGCTGTTATCGCAGATCTGGATAATAAAGAGATGAAAGATGAGGAACGCATTAATGCTAAAGATGAGCTTATGCGTAATTATGGTGTTAAAGCCGAACGTGTTCACACCGTAAACCAATTAGTTAAGGCCTATGCTATGTTCGAGCGCGATATTGAGTATGTCGTCTTAGACAATAAGATCAAAATTGTTGATGAACAAACGGGTCGTATTCTAGAGGGTCGACGTTATTCAGATGGTCTGCATCAGGCTATTGAGGCTAAGGAAAATGTAAAAGTTGAAGCTGCTACGCAGACCTATGCTACCATTACCCTACAGAACTATTTCCGTATGTATAAGAAACTGGCAGGTATGACGGGTACTGCTGAAACGGAAGCTGGTGAATTCTGGGATATCTATAAATTAGATGTTGTGGTTATTCCTACCAATCGTCCGATTATACGAAAAGATCATGATGATTTGGTTTATAGAACTAAGAGGGAAAAGTATAATGCGGTTATTGATAGAATTGTAGATCTGGTAGCAAAGGGACGGCCTGTATTGGTGGGTACAACCTCTGTTGAGACCTCTGAATTGCTAAGCCGCATGCTTAAGCTTAGAAATATCTCTCATAATGTCCTTAACGCGAAATTGCACGCTCGTGAAGCCGAGATCGTTGCATTTGCCGGTAAAGCGGGTACAGTAACCATCGCTACGAATATGGCCGGTCGTGGTACCGATATCAAGCTTGGCCCTGGTGTAAAAGAGGCAGGTGGTCTTGCTATTATTGGTACTGAGAGACATGACTCTCGTCGTGTAGACCGACAGCTTCGTGGTCGTTCTGGTCGTCAAGGTGACCCCGGCAGTTCTGAGTTCTATGTATCTCTTGAAGATGATCTGATGAGACTCTTTGGCTCTGAAAGGATCTCTGGAATCATGGATCGTCTTGGAATGAAGGAGGGAGAGGTTATTCAACACAGCACCATCACTAAGAGCATTGAACGCGCTCAACGTAAGGTGGAAGAGAATAACTTTGGAACTCGTAAAAGACTCCTCGAGTATGACGATGTGATGAACTCTCAGAGAGAGGTGATCTATTCACGTCGTAGAAATGCCCTGTTCGGTGATAAACTGCAGATCGATATTAGTAATATGATGCAGGATGTCTGTGAATCTATTATTAATGAACATCACGATGGTAGAAACTTTGATGAGTTTCGTCTGGATCTGATAAAACACTTGGCTGTTGAAGCCCCATTTAAGGATAAGGAGTTTTTCAGCGGCAAGGTTGATGCCTTGACAGATCAGCTTTTTACAAAGATCTATATACGCTATAAAGAAAAATGCAATCAAATTGCAAGTTCATCTTATCCGGTTATTGCAGATGTTAGAGAACGTCAATCTCAATTTGAGTATATATCCATCCCTTTAACGGATGGATTAAAGACTGTCAGTATTATCGTTAATATCTCAAAAGCAATTGAAGATAAAGGCCGTGAGGTTGTCTTAAGTATGGAAAAATCGGTGGTGCTTTCAACGATCGATAATGCTTGGAAGGAGCACCTTCGCGAAATGGATGATCTAAAACAGGCTGTTCAGAATGCTTCTTATGAGCAAAAAGATCCTCTTTTGATCTACAAATTTGAATCTTTTGAGCTCTTCTCAAAGATGGTTGGTCGCGTTAACAATGAGATAGTTAGCTTCTTAGCTAAAGCAAATCTTCCAGGTGCTGATACGCAAATCAGAGAGGCTCAGGCTCCAAAAAAAATGGATACGAGTAAGATGAGACAGGAGCGCTCAGATCTGCTCTCTCAAAGCAATCCTACAAAGGAGAATGCTAAACCTTCTCCCATTAAAGCTGAGAAACACGTGGGTCGAAATGATCCTTGTCCTTGTGGAAGTGGCAAGAAGTTTAAGAACTGTCACGGAAAAGAGGAGTAGTATTCGTAAAGCAATCTGAGGCACGTTAATTAGACGATTGACGTACCTCAGGTTTTGATTTCTAATTTTGTGAGATATTTTTAGAAGCATTAGGGTTATGATAGCCTTAAATGACTTTCTAACGGATAATTTAATTAAAAGGAATATTCCTCGGTTTCTCAAAAATATAATCAGATGATGTATAATCGTATTTTATTAAAACTCAGTGGAGAGTCTCTAATGGGTGATCAACAATATGGCATTGATCCGAATCGATTGGCTGATTACGCTGCCGATATAGCTTCTGCTGCATCTTTAGGTGTTCAAATTGCTATAGTTATTGGAGGGGGTAATATCTTCAGAGGATTGCAAGGAACTGCCAAAGGGATGGATCGCGTTCAGGGAGATTATATGGGGATGTTAGCCACTCTGATTAATAGTATGGCTTTACAGGCTGAACTTGAAAAGCAAGGCATGAAAACGCTTTTACTTGGCGGTTTAGAGGTTAAACCCATTGCTGCTCCGATGTCTCGTAGGGATGCTATTGCGGGGCTGGAGCGGGGTGAGATCGTAATTATCAGCGGCGGTACCGGAAATCCTTACTTTACAACGGATACTGCATCGGCTCTTCGAGGCATTGAGATCAAGGCAGATGCTATGTTTAAGGGAACCCGTGTTGATGGAGTCTATACTGCTGATCCGGAAAAAGACCCTACTGCTGTTAAATATGATCAGCTTTCATTTGATGAGGCATACGAAAAGAACCTGAAAATAATGGATCTTACCTCGTTTACCCTCTGCCGGGAGAATAATCTTCCTATTGTTGTGTTTGATATGAATACCAAAGGTAATCTGGTTAGTCTTCTTCAGGGAGGGGTTTCAGGCACCTTAATAGCTAATCTGTAATTTTTTATAACGAATGCAAAAACCTTCTATTCCCAAAGGTACTCGTGACTTCTCTCCTCTTGTAACAGCACGACGAAATTATATATTCGATACCATACGGTCGGTTTTTAAAATCTATGGCTTTCAACCAATAGAGACACCTGCAATGGAGAACCTCTCTACCTTAATGGGTAAGTATGGTGAAGAGGGGGATAAACTCTTGTTTAAAGTCCTGAACTCAGGTGACTTTTTAAAGGAAGTTGATGAAAATCTTCTCCTCACTCGCGATGCTAATAAGATTGCCTCAAAGATTTCCGAGAAGGGATTACGTTATGACTTAACCGTTCCTTTTGCAAGGTATGTTGTGCAGTATAGGAATGAAATTACTTTTCCATTTAGACGTTATCAGATACAACCTGTTTGGCGGGCTGATAGACCTCAAAAAGGACGATATAGGGAGTTTTATCAGTGCGATGCGGATATGATCGGCTCTGATTCTCTACTAAATGAGGCCGAATTGCTGTTGATGGCTGACGAGGTCTTTCATCGACTTGGTATACGGATTGTAATTAAACTCAATAACCGTAAGATCTTAGCTGGATTGGCTCAGATGATTGGCCATCCCGATAAACTTATTGATATTACGACAGCTATCGATAAACTCGATAAAATAGGGCTGGAAGCAGTAAAAATGGAGCTGGCGGAAAGAGGCTTATCTTCGGATGCTATTACTGCACTTGATCCTGTATTCACTCTTACAGGGGCAACTCATGAGAAGATTTCAGGATTAAAAGAATTATTGAATAATTCCGAAATTGGTCTGAAAGGGATTACTGAACTAGAAGCTGTCTTTGATTATATCAAGCTATCAGGAATAACCTCAGAGGTTGAATTTGATTTAACATTGGCTCGTGGACTAAACTACTACACCGGTGCTATAATCGAAATCAAAGCAGTCGATGTTGCAATTGGGAGTATCAGTGGTGGTGGTAGATACGATAACTTAACCGGAATCTTTGGGCTGGATGGCGTTTCAGGGGTAGGGATCTCTTTTGGTGCAGATAGAATTTATGATGTTCTTGAACAGACTAATCAATTCCCTGAACAGTTAGGAAGTCAAACTAAGGTAATGATCTCCAACTTCGGGGTTGAGGAGGAGAAAAAAGCACTCTCTTTGATTATTAAATTACGTAAAGAGGGCATCGCTAGCGAAGTTTACCCCGACCAGTCTAAGTTAAAAAAGCAATTAAACTTTGCGAATACTCGTAATATTCCCTACGTAATCATCATTGGGGAGGACGAGATTAAGAATGGTTATTTTACTCTAAAATCGATGAAAGAGGGAACTCAAGAGCAGTTCTTTGATGTGTCCAGCTTGATCGAACGATTGAGCAAAGATTGACCTTAGATTATATTGTGGATTCTTTTTGAAAATAGTATATATTTCTTAATTGCATAAAAACTAATTTCTACTTAATCATGTTTTCGGGTATAAGATTATGCCCAAAAACTATTATTATTGAATTGCATTTTATTCGGGTCTATAATTATTGAGTTAATATTATTTGGCCTTTAAGTATCTCTGTTTTTCCATTCGAATTATATAATTGTAGCATCACAAGATAATAGCCGGTTGGAGATGGAAGGCCATTTTCCGTTAATCCATTCCATGAGTAGATGGCTTCAGTTCCAATTAACTCATGGTTAATAATTGTTATAACTCTTTGTCCGTTAATATGATAAATTGTTAACGTGGCAAAAGATCCAGGGTCATTACTTTTGATTTTCAGTGATACAGAGTGTTCGAGGTTGGGTAGCTTGGGAGAGAAAATTTTAGGTGAAATGAGCAGTTTACCTTCACCGTCAGGGATAACACAATATTGCGAATTGAGATATCCGGGAGTACCATAATTGTTGGTGGTAGAAGCGACTTGCCAGTTAGTGGGCTCATTTGTTGGTCGTAATGGGTTTACTCGTTCAAGGGAAACGCCATCAGTTGAGTTAATTAGAGCAGGATAAAGCTCAGAGGTGTAGTTGAATGAATCAATCACGATGGATTGATTATTTGTAAGTGATAAAACAATAGTGCCTGATGATGATGAGAAGTCGGGAAGAGAGTTGCAGAAAACTAGTCGTTCTTTATAAGGGATGTTATATTGTTCTTTTAGTTTTTCCGGAGTACGTGAAAGTAGAAGATATTCATGTGGATTGATGGTTACTTTCGGTAGTGTAATGGTTGTTATCTCAGAGGAAGATGATCGATAATTGAGTATTACTTTATTTAAATCCAAAAACGAGTCTGTATTATTGACTAGTTCTAAGTAGTCTGTTTGGTCGGGCAAGGGATTTGTTAGGATTTCATTTATTATTATTTCATTGTTTCTTGGAGTAAAGGGTTTTCCTAAAGAAATTGAGACTGGAAGAGTAAGGAGATTTCCTGAGCAGTCTTTAATAGTATCTAATGTACTAATGGTGTATGAGGTTAGCGTGTCAAGTGGATGGTTAGTGTTAAACAGTAATTCTTGATTTAATGGTTTTACAGTTTGAATAGCGGATATCTCTGACGTCTGTGGTGTTAATGCAAAATGAGGAGATGGTATCAGGGTTAAAGAATCAATCGTTTCTGAGGCTGATATTATAAAGTGGGTGGAGTCAATCCATCGAGAGCGCAAAAGAGTAGGTGCGGTATTATCCGGATTATTATCAAAGACTGAGTTAAGATATGCTGGGGTTCCTCCACTAGGATCGATAGAGCTTTTCCAGTTAGTGGGTTCACAAGGGTTGGCGGGATCAATCATCTCTAGTGACCACCCTCCCTCTTTTTTATTCGCTTGATCGTGTTGCGCTGCTGTGTATTGTATGGCGTGTACTTGATTTCCATTCTGATCAGAAAGTGTAATTAATGATCCAGTATTGGAGATCGATAGTGATTTTAAATAGATGGTGTTACTTTTATTCGGGTAAAACAGACTATCCTTAGCTGGGATGAGTATTACATACCCAAATGGAATTAAAGTAAATTCAGGTAAGATCTTATTAGATGATCCGATGGTGACTATCCAAGAGGAGAGATCGACAGGGTGACTACTACGATTATAGAGTTCTATATATTCAACAGGAGGGAGTTCAATTTCAGGGTCTGGATCAGCCATTATTTCATTGATAATTACATCAAAGCAGTTTATGTCCCAATAGATTACCTGAAGAGTGGTATCGTGAATTTTGTTACCTTCTTTGTCATATATATAGGAGATGTGAAGTGGATAGTATTGGTTGTGAATAAACGAGGAGTCAAAAGTTAATGTGAAACAGTTTTCTTTTAATCCGGAGGTGATCCATTTCGGGTAGTAGGGTGGGTTTCCGATGGAGTAGTTATATAATTGGAAAGAGGAGGAGGAGTCTGTTGGTTCGGAGTATTGGATCGATAGAGAGGAGGGAGGGATGATTTGAGCTTTAAGGAGGAGAGGCGGAGAGGTATCGAATGGGTGAGGCTGAATGGTGATATTATCGAAAATGAAGTTGTTTAGATTACTTGAGGTGAATTTACAGAGGATACCAAAGAAGCCGTTGCCGGTTGAGATAGGAAAGTTTGCAGAGGCGAGGCAACTAAAATAAGCTTGGTTGATTGTTTTAGAATAGATTTTCCAGATATGACCACTAATGAGCGATATTTTGATGCAGAAGGAAAACGGAGCGGCTATTTGAGCTGAGGGGCCACTACATAAAACAGAGTCTACTTGGTTTATTCTAGCGATTAATCGAATGGCATCATTCGAGCCTGCTTCTCCTAATTGAACCCAGAGGCCATCGGGTAAAGAGTCGATTCTATTGGTTGTGACAAAAAGTGCAATTCGGGCATTATTATTGGTTGAAGGTGACAATGACATTTTAACAAAAAATTCCCAATCGATGTCAGGCAAATTGAGGTTGATTTGAGTGGCCAGGTAGGCATTACCAGCTGTACTGGCATTTAATTGAAGTTGAAGGTTGTCATTGATTAAGAAAGATGAATCATTGCCTGTCCACGCAGGTGATTGATAGAAATCTCCGTCAGAAAAGTTGTCAAGCAGGAAGACTTGGCAGGTTGATTGAAGAGATGAGAAAATAAAAAATAGTAGCATTAGGTTTAAGGGTTTCATTGCAAGTAAATTAAGGGTTACTATTGGTAGGAACTATGAAATAGAGACCATTTAAAATTACTATTTTTGCAAGGCCAAAGTGATAAATACTAAAATTGACAGAAATGAAGATAGCGGTTGTTGGTGCCACTGGATTAGTCGGCTCGGTGATGTTGAAGGTATTGTCTGAGAGCAATCTTCTCCGTGAAGCGGAGGTGATAGTAGTTGCTTCGGAGAGGTCGGTTGGCAAGGAGTTGGATTATAATGGGAGAAAGCTGAGCGTGATTGGGATGGAGGCAGCTATTGCTCTCAAACCAGATATAGCTTTATTCTCGGCAGGAGGTGGTACCTCTGCTACATGGGCTCCAAGATTTGCTGAGAATGGATGTAAGGTTATAGATAACTCCTCTCAATGGAGGATGTATCCTGACGTTCCTCTGATTGTTCCTGAAATCAATGGTGATGTTTTAAAGAGGAGTGATAGGATCATTGCAAATCCTAATTGTAGCACGATGCAAATGGTTGTAGCATTAGCTCCTTTGCAGAAACAATATGGTATTCGTAGATTAGTTATTAGTACCTATCAGAGTGTGACCGGCACGGGTGTAAAAGCCGTAAAACAGCTGGAAAATGAGAGAGCCGGTATAAAGGGTGATATGGCTTATCCATGGCCTATAGATCTAAATCTATTCCCTCATGGTGGAACTTTTCAAGAGGATGGTTATACAACTGAGGAAGAGAAACTAGTAAAAGAGACGAGAAAGATTCTTAGAGACGAGGATATTCAGGTTACAGCCACAGTAGTTAGAGTTCCGGTTAAGGGGGGGCACTCGGAAGCGATTAATGTTGAGTTAAGAAGAGAATTCGAGATATCAGAAGTTCGACAACTGCTTGAACAGATGCCAGGAGTGATTGTAACGGATGACCCCGCTAAAAACCTTTATCCTATGCCGCTTACTTCAGAGGGAAGGGATGAGGTCTTTGTGGGTAGATTAAGAAGAGACTACTCGCAACCGATGACCTTAAACATGTGGGTTGTCTCTGATAACCTCAGAAAAGGCGCTGCAACCAATGCCGTTCAGATTGCCGAGTATCTTATAAAAAACAATCTTATCTAAGTCAGGTGATTATTCATTTTAATCCTTTTGTTTTTCCCGGAGTAAAGAACCCGGTAATCACTGTTGGAACTTTTGATGGGGTACATCTAGGCCACCAGAAGATTATTGAACGATTGAAGTCAAAGGCTGCCGAATTAGGTGGAGAAACGGTAGTTGTCACTTTCGATCAGCATCCTCGAATGGTATTGGCTCCAGACGATGATTCGGTTAAGCTGATTAACACGAATGAACGAAAGTATGAACGATTGAGATCGGCTGGTATACAACATCTGGTAATACTCCCTTTTACTAAAGAGTTCTCACAGTTGCCGTGGCAAACGTTCATTAAAGAGATCATTGTCGATAGACTAGGTGCCGCTTGGCTTGTCATTGGCTATGATCATCGATTTGGCCATGATCGTGAAGGTAGTAAAGCAGATATGACCGAAATGGGTCGACAATATCAGTTTGGTGTTGAAGAGGTCGATGAGTTTATTATGGATGGTCTGCCAGTTAGTAGCACAAGAATCCGACAAGCACTAGCCATCGGTAATGTGACTGAAGCCAATCGCCTACTTGGGTACGAATATAGCATTACTGGCAAAGTGGTTCATGGTAATCGTATCGGTCATCAGCTTGGGTTTCCAACGGCTAATCTGGAAATTGAAGATAAGTATAAACTGATTGCAGCTAATGGGGTGTATGCATCAAGAGTAGAATACCATGGCCGGTCTTTCCTTGGTATGAGCAATATCGGCGTTCGCCCGACCATTAACGATAGTAAATTTGCCGTTGAGGTTAATATCTTCGATTTCGATAATGAAATTTATGGAGAGTCTCTTACGGTAAGTTTTGTTGAGAGAGTAAGAAATGAACTTCGTTTTGATTCTCTTCAGCAATTAAGTGACCAGTTAAAACGTGATAAGGTCAATATTCGTAACTTGCTCGTCTCTAATAATGATAAATAATGTGTCATTCGCTCTAATTTAAACTACGGTTCCTCGATTAAAAACTAGTAATCTGTTATTTCAAATGAGAAGATTTATTCAGACAAATTTCATAAAATGGTTACCTATACTGGTTTTTTTATCGGCGGCCTGCGCTAAAGTGGTTGACCCTGTCGTACCAGCCTTTAAAAGTGCCTCAATAAATTCAACCAATGATACGCTGACCGTGAAGTTGAGTGAGCCTGTCTATTCTAATGCCAATGCATCAGGGATAATTACAGATAATTCAATTAAGGTTCTTGCTCCTGGTATTGATTTTACATGGAATGTGCTTCATGAATTGGGTAGTGCAGAGTTTAAAGTGGTCATTCATATAACCTCACCAATCTTGGGTACTGAAAAGATAGAGGTTCGTCCTGCAAATGGCAATTCAGTTTATACAGAGGAAGGGGAACCTATGTTTGCCACCGCTTCCGTAGTATCTGGAGCATTAAATAAAGAACTTGGCCTGATCGGGAAGTGGTACTCTACAGGCGAAAACCTATCCGCTAAAATGATCGAAGAGTATGAGGCCGATTCAATTTATGTTGAATTTACTCAAGAAAAGACCTTCGAGATGAAGATCTTTAAGCAAGGCAACGAGACCGATGAACCCGATTTCTTATTGAGTGGGGAGTACAAGCAGACCCGTACTGGAATGAACCTGATATGGGGTATCGATATGACTCAGGTTGTTCCATCTGCTGCTGGTTTTTCAGGGATTCAGCTGTTTGATGACGAGACAGATTTGTTGTGGCTTGAATATGTAAAGATAGCAGAGGGTGGAGATACCCCTCCTTCCATTGACCAAGGATTTGGAAGTACAAATCAAGGTTCTGCCGGAACCGCCTATATTCAGAAATACAAAAAGATTTAACCAATTTGGGGATTAAGATTATTTATTCCCATATACCCTAATCACCCTCTATAGGATTATTCAATCGTATTGAAGTAGCAAAAAGAGGTTGTAGACTCATTGAAGGGAAAGAGTACCGTTAAAATAGACTTCCTTAGTCGTTTACTTATTGTATTGATTAAAGGCACAGAATTGATCCCATGGTTTACGTTTTTTTTCTCTAATAGTACTATCAGCAGGGTGACCAACCGCAATAAGTAATCCGATGGTACGAGAATTTGGGATGTGAAGGATAGATTTAATAGGTGCTTCGTTAAACCATCCAAGAATACAAGTTCCTAAACCCTCTTCTGTAGCTTGAAGGCAGAAGTGTTCGGCGGCAATTCCAATATCAATAAGTGGAAATTCTTTTTTCTTGATTGTGCTTCCTATTTGGCTGATAAGTTTAGGCTTTTCAATTACCACAACCACAATAGCACCGGCAGTGGTAGCAAATTTGTTAAAAGAGATCAGTTGGCTGTAGGTTTCTCGAGTTACCTGCTCCTTAATTTTGGGCTCATCCACCACGATAAATGACCATGGTTGAGAATTATTTGCGGAAGGGGCTAGCCAAGCGGCCTTTAAGCAGCGATTTAGTTGATCACGATCAACTGGGGCTCCGGTAAATTTTCTTGTACTTTGTCTGGTTTCGGCAAGTTTTGTGAATTCCATTTTTATAAGGTTTAACGGGAAACGATGTGAAGTTAAAAAAATGTGATGGATTTGTATGGATATTATACCGATTGTCTTCTAATTTTCTGGGTTGATACTATCTTTGGCGAAAATTAGAGTAGATGTGTGGTCGCTATATCTTGGTAGAAAAGGCTGAAGTTCTTGAGTCACGTTTCCAGTCTCTTATTCCTGATGGGTTTCAGTTCCCGCCATCTTTTAATATTTCACCTGGACAATATGCTCCTGTAATAGTGGGTGTTCAGCCACGGAAATTAGTGCTAATGCGTTTTGGATTAACTCCTTTTTGGGCAAAAAAAGATCTGCTACTGATTAATGCAAGATCTGAAGGAGATCATAACCCAACAGATGACCCGAAATTTACTGGAACAAAAGGGATCATTATTAAGCCGGCCTTTAGAAAGCCGATCCGGTCGCAAAGATGTCTTATCCCGGCTGATGCATTCATTGAGGGAACAACCAAAGAGAAGTTGTCTAAACCTTTTCTGATCTATTTGCGAAATAAAGTGAGACCATTTGCAATGGCTGGAATTTATGATGAATGGCTCAATAACGACACACAGCAGATTGTAAGAGGATTCTCTATAGTTACTACTACTCCCAATGAGTTAATGCAGAAGATCCCTCATCATAGAATGCCGGTAATCTTACATCCCGGAGAGGAGGCTCTTTGGTTAAATCCTGAAACACCTCTCTATAAAGTAACAAATGCTTTAAATCCCTTCCCATCGGAGGCAATGAATGGATATCCAATCTCTTCGGAAGTGAAAAGCCCCAAAGTGGATCATTCCGGCTTGATAAAACCAGTTGGAGAACTTCTAGAAGTGGAATCAGAGTTTCGAGACAAACGGTCAATTTATCGACAAGGCATGGGAAATGCTAAAGAAAAATTTGATGATCATAACCCCTACCAACCTCTCTAGACCCAATATTAATGAATATAAACAACTTCAAGGGCAGAATACTGCTTATAATACCCCCGTTACTTCAACCAAATGCTCCCTATCCTGCAACAACGGTTCTACAGGGCTATCTAAAGGGTAAAGGAATTGATTGTTATCAGATGGATCTGGGAATAGAGTTCCTTGACAGAATTCTATCTCGACAAGGGTTGCAATCGATTTTTAATGAAGCAAAGGCATTAAATATCGAGTTTTCATCTACGGTAAGAGGAATGTTAATTCAAGAGCAGAGGTATGTGAATGCGATTGATTTGGTTAAGTCATTCTTAAAAAGTCCGACCCCTGATGTGGCTCATCTCATCGTTTCACATCATTGGTTACCCGAAACAGAGCATTTTAGTACCAGTTCTGATATAGAATGGGCCTTTGGCAATATGGGTTTAATTGACCATGCCAAATTCCTTGCTACCCGATTTCTTTCTAGTCTTACCGAACTAATAAGGGAGGCAATCTCCTCCCATTTTGAATTGATTCGGTATGGTGAAAGATTGGCGCTACATCTGCCTGATTTTGACCTCTTGCAAAAAGAACTATTAAAGCCAATTACTCTTCTTGATCGGATAATGTTTGATATACTTGGTGAGAAGATAACTGCACTCAATCCTGATGTTATTGGTTTTACGGTTCCTTTTCCGGGAAATCTATACTCTTCTGTTCGTTGTGCGAAGTTTATAAAGGAGAAGCAACCTGACACTAAGATATTATTCGGAGGGGGATTCATTAATACCGAGTTAAGGCATATTACTGATTTATCTCTATTTGATTATATAGATGCTTTAATCTTTGACGCGGGTGAGGTTCCTTTATATTCTTATTTAGCCTCTATAGCAAATGGAGAGAGTGATTATGAAAAAGGGGTTTTAACGAAGGAGATGATTATTGAGGAGCATGGCGATCTTTCTAAGCGAGCCATTTTGGATGGGAAGTCTGTGCCTCTACCTACCGAGAATTACTTCCCCGATTTTGAGGGGCTGCCGCATAAGTTGTATTTTCCTTTAGTTGATATGTTAAATCCGATGCATCGTCTTTGGAGCGATGGCAGATGGAATAAGATGACACTTGCTCATGGGTGTTATTGGGCTCGTTGTGCTTTTTGTGATACAAGCCTCCCTTATATAGGGCAATTTGGCCCTGTTACTGCCTCTCATTTAGTAGATAGGATGGAGCGAATTATCAGTCAGACTGGAAGTATAGGTTTTCATTTCACCGATGAGGCTGCTCCACCGGCACTGTTGAAGAGTTTGAGTTTAGAAATTCTTAAACGTGGTTTAAAGGTTGTTTGGTGGACAAACATTCGGTTTGAGAAGGCGTTTACTTCAGATCTCGCTAAGTTGTTGGCATTAGCTGGTTGTATAGCAGTTACAGGCGGTATCGAAGTTGCGTCTGATCGTTTACTTGGGTTAATGAATAAGGGGGTAAGTATAGCACAGGCAGCCAACACTTGTCGGGCTTTTAGTGATGCAAAGATCATGGTTCATGCCTATTTAATGTATGGCTTTCCCACACAAAAGGCGGTTGAAACGGTCAATGCACTCGAGATTGTAAGGCAGTTCTTTGAGGCCGATCTACTGAAATCAGCTTTTTGGCATCGCTTTGCTCTAACCAGACATAGTCCGGTTTTTCAAAACCCTAGAAATTTTAACCTATTTCCGTTAACCGAACTTAATGCATTTGCGAATAATGAGGTAGCTTATGATGAGCCTGATGCAGATGATTATGATCGATGGGGTAACGGATTAAGGGTGGCTTTGTATAACTATATGAATAGTACTGGATTTGATATCCCACTAAAAGAATGGTTTGACTTTAATACTCCAAAGCCCACGGTAAGTCCGACGTTCGTTGTTGAGAGTCTCTCTCCACAATTTAATAATATACCTTCTATCGGACAGATGGTGATTTGGCCCGGTTATGGGGTTGAATTGAATGGCAAAAAGGGTAAGATCAAAGGATTGTCTATTAAGCGGAATACAGATATTGCCAATATTCGCTGTAACGGAGCGATTGCTGAATTACTCTATTCAGTTTTATCAGATGGTAGTTCGTCGGGGGATCTGGCTTATGCAGAATCGATTTTATCATGGAAGGTAACAGAGTTTGTAAAGCTCTTTACAGAAGTTGGATTAACGACAGCAGATTTGATCTGGGGTGAGCAATGGTTGGTTAGTTTAAGAGAGAAAGGCTTATTAATAGTCTAAACGTATAAGCCATCTGTTATACATTAAGATGCCATCTAACTGTTCTTAGCTAGATGGCATTTATTTATTGGATATATACACTTTTGAAGATACTTATAAAGTGCTTAATGCTTTAACTGAGCCTTTAAAAGTGTCTAATTGGTGCTGCAGTAACTGGATCTCTAATTATAACTTCAATTGAATCATCGGTGGTACAACTTTCGATGTTTGTAACAGTAATTGAATAGGTACCTGCTGTAGTAACGGTTATGGATTGTGTAGAGGCACCAGTGCTCCATTGATATTTACTAAATCCAGCACCAGCATCAATCGTTGTACTAGTTCCGGGGCATATATAGATTGTTGGGCCAAGATCTATTACAGGGACAGGGAGAAAAGCAACAGAAGCTGTACCGGAAACAGTTCCTGCAATGACGGTTGATGTAACATCAACCAAGGTGTAAGTACCTGGTTGATTTGCGTTAATTACATAGGGGAATGGGCCGTTATAGTTTGATACGGTTGGTTGAGCTATATTGTTAATAGCGTAATTAAAAGTATAAGGGGGTATACTACCGGTTATATTTATATATACTGGAACGGTATTCGTTGTTCCACAAGCATCGCCACCACCCGAGATGATTGCTGAAGGAGAGGCTTGAATAGGGGCAGTGTAAGTTTTTGTCAGCGTACAGGCTGGTTTCGTTGAAAAAACTGCAGTGATGGTATGATTTAATCCGTCACAAGGGACTCCATTTAAGGAGTAGTTTTGCGGACTATTAAAGGGAGGGTTGAAAGATTGAGAGATTCCTTGATCATTTGAGATCGTAAGGACTCCGTTGTTAGGAGGGTTTGTAAATTCAATATTGCCTGAGACACTATAAGTATTGGTTGCAGGATTGCAAGTTGAAACGTTTCGTGTAATAGAGAGCATAGAGCAGTTTATTACAATGTTACAGTTTGTTGAGCCAGTCCCTGAAATCTGAGAGAAAGTGATTTCACAGGGTTTGTTGTCATAATTTGTAATTAATAGGATGTAAAATTTTCCGACAACGGGATTAGGAATATCGCAGGTTTCTATTGAAGCACCAGAATAGCCACATTCAATGACTGTAGATGCCGTAAGCCCCTCCACACAAGCCCCAGTTGGGGAATCAAATGGACCCCAACAGATAAAATCAATGTCATAAGATGGTGAGCTAGACATTTGAATTGAGATAGGCCCGGGGTTCCCTATTTGCATAAAATACCATGTTGGGTTAGGTTGACTTAATAAGCAGTCATAAAACGCTCCTACTTGAGCAGAAGGCGCATTAACGGAGCCGGGGAATGAATATTGATTAGATCCACAAAACACACCGGCATCTTCACAAATGGCTTGTGAATCAGTCTCACCATCGGTTATACTCTTGTAAAATGAATTGGCCTTTATAGAATATTTGACTCTTGCATCCGCAATTACTCTTGCTTGTTCCTCATCAGAAAAAACTCTTGAATAGTTTGGAATAAGACTAAAAATGGAGTCTGCCTTTGATATAACATACTGACGGTTTCGTTTAGAATAGAGCCTTACTCCTGTATTTGGATTGTCATCAACGAAAGCACAATTGATTGATTCCTTCTCAAGAAGATCAAGGAAATAATATTTTTCAAAAAGGCTGTTAAAGGAGTATTTTTGAAAGATTTCACCTGGGTAGTTTATATATGCATCAGGTTCTGAATAGGTCTGACTATGAATATAATTAGAGGTAAATAGGATTATCGTTAAAATAGACAACGACCGTTTTATTAATTTCAGAGTAGATTTCATAAAGTGATTCTAAAATCAGAGGATGAGATAGGCTAACTTGGCTCACCGAAATTAGTGAAAAAAGTGGTTGATTGTATTGATTGTCGACTGTTTATAAATTAAAAGCCGTCTCGGTGAGGAGACGGCTTTTGCAAGTAGAGGTAAGGATTTAATTAGGCGGTTTATTTAAGAACGCCCAGTTCTTTTCCAACTTTTGTGAAGGCAGCAATAGCTTTATCCAGATGGGCTCTCTCGTGAGCAGCAGATACTTGTACTCTAATTCTTGCCTGACCTTTGGGAACTACTGGATAATAGAATCCAATAACATAGATTCCCTCGTCAAGTAGTTTTGCCGCCATCTGCTGAGATAGTTTCGCATCATATAACATTACAGCCACAATAGCACTTTGAGTTGGTTTGCAATCAAATCCTGCTTCAATCATCTTTTGGCTGAAATAGGCAGTGTTTTCATGCAGTTTATCTTGTAATTCGTTGGTTTCACTCATCATCTCAACCATCTTAATACCAGCAGCAGCTACAAGGGGAGGGATAGAGTTACTAAATAGATAAGGACGTGAACGTTGACGTAGTAGGTCGATGATCTCTTTCTTGCCGGTTGTGAATCCTCCGATGGCACCCCCGAATGCTTTACCTAATGTCCCGGTGATGATTTCAACTTTTCCCTTGATGTTATAGAGTTCAGTGACTCCACGACCTGTATGACCAACCACTCCGGCAGAGTGTGATTCGTCAACCATGATCATGGCGTTGTATTTATTAGCTAACTCATAGATCTTATCTAAAGGAGCTACGTTGCCATCCATTGAGAAAACGCCATCAGTTACAATTAAGCGGAATCTGTTCGATTGAGCAGCTTTCAGTTGTTCCTCCAGGTCATTCATGTCGGCATTGGCATAACGATAACGCTGTGCCTTACATAAACGTACTCCATCGATGATAGATGCATGATTTAAAGCATCACTGATAATGGCATCCTCTTCTCCAAGAAGTGGCTCAAATACGCCTCCGTTTGCATCAAAAGCTGCAGCATAAAGAATGGTATCTTCTGTTCCGAAAAACTCTGCAATCTTCTTCTCTAAGAGCTTATGAATATCAGTGGTTCCACAAATAAACCTAACAGATGACATCCCATACCCATGGGTGTCGAGGGCCTGTTTGGCGGCATCCTTAAGCTTGGGATTATTGGATAGCCCTAAATAATTATTGGCACAAAAGTTAAGCACCTTCTGCCCAGTGCTAATCGTAATCTCAGCTCCTTGTGGGCTTACAATTATTCTCTCATTTTTAAAAAGGCCGGCCTCCATTATTGCGGTTAGCTCTTTCTGAAGAAATTCCTGATATTGATTATACATTTCAAAAGAATTTTGGTGGTATTATCAAGGTTCGTTTTCCTTTTCCTTGTAGTGCAAAGATACTTTATTTATAGTGAAGTTTATTCTTCAACCTGAGGCAAATTAATCCTTATCTCTCTCCCTAATCGTCTTGAGTTTTCTCCTTATGAAACGGGTGTACGGCCTTGCCTCCATGATGTTTTAGCTCATCAATCCTCTTTGCTAAAACCAGTAGTAGAATCAAGGACTTAAACTCGATAAAAAAGCGGTTGAAAAACTCATTAACCACTCAAAAAAACGTAATTTTGCGGGCAATTGTTAACGCATTCACAAAATCAGCCTATAATGAAACGCATATTAGTTATTGGATCAGCAGGTCAGATCGGTTCAGAGCTAACTCTTGAGCTTAGAAAGATCTGGGGAAACTCCAATGTTGTTGCATCTGATGTTTGTCAAAACCCTTCTGCCAAGTTACAGGAGAGTGGTCCCTACGAAACCTTAAACATTCTTGATCGTCAGAGAATGGGTGAGATCGTTTCTAAATACCAGATTGATGGAATTGTAAACCTCGCAGCTATTTTGTCTGCTACGGGTGAAAAGAATCCTATGAAAGCCTGGGATGTTAATATGAACGGGTTAATTAATGTTTTAGAGTGTGCTCGTGAGTACAATATGAAACAAGTCTTAACTCCTAGTTCAATTGCTGCTTTCGGTCCGGGTACTCCTCTTTTCGATACTCCTCAGGAGACTGTCTTACGTCCTTCAACGATGTATGGCATCACGAAGGTATCAGGAGAGTTGTTGGGTGATTACTACGTAAACAAATATGGACTTGATGTTCGCGGACTTCGTTATCCCGGTATAATCTCTCATGAGACGTTACCAGGGGGAGGAACGACCGATTACGCTGTAGCGATTTACTATGATGCAGTAACTAAGGGGCAGTATACCTGTTTTGTAAAAGAGGAGACAATGCTTCCTATGATGTATATGCCTGACTGTTTAAAGGCCACCATCGACCTGATGCAGGCTGATTTTTCAAAACTTAAGCATCATAGTGATTTTAATGTCGCTGCTATGAGTTTTACTGTTACTGAACAGGCTGAGAGTATCAGAAAGTTCATCCCGAACTTTACGTGTTCTTATGAGCCTGACCACAGACAAGCCATCGCCGATAGTTGGCCTCGTAGTATCAATGATAGTGCTGCTCGTGAAGAGTGGGGTTGGAAACCTTCTTATGACCTCGATTCTATGACTAAGGATATGATTGAGAAACTTACTGCCAAACATAAAGCTGGCTTAATATAAAGAGTTTCTTGTTCCAGAAAGATAAAGGCCGGATGCGAAAGTTTCTGGCCTTTATCTTTCTGGATGCATAATAAAATGATGGCTATCCAAACCCTATACTAAGGATGAGCGATCTGGATTTTGTTTTTATTTGACGGTAGTTTGTGGGTATTGATCGGAGGCTCTTATCTTTGCATATTGCAAGATGATGATTAAATTCAAAATATTATTCTTTTTTATCACCACTATGGGGATCATTAGCCTCGTTACAATTCGGGTAGAGGCTCAACGGCTCTATAGTGTTGAGATGTTTAGAGCAGATGATGTGAAAGACCTCCAAAACCCTATCGAACGTTACCTCGCTAATCTTCCTGAAGGTTGTCTGATAGAGGGCTCCTTTTTTGATCCGGATGAGTTCTACCCTGGCTCAATAGTTTTTAAAGGAGGTAAAACGGTAAAGGAGGAGTATGTTAGATTTAATTGGCTGCGTGATCAACTTGAGGTTTTAAGTGGGCAAGATACGAGCGTTTTTAAGAACCCAGAGGTAATCGATTTTATTGAGCTAAAAGGGAGAGTATTTACTTATCTACCTTATTTATCGTCAACAGAAGAGAGGCTCTTTGGATGGTTTGAGCGAATTGCAGATGGCCCCTTTACGTTGCTATTAAAACGAAAGGTGAAGCTGGAGAGGCTCGATTATCTCTCTCCGGTTATTGCTTCTGTAACAGATCATGATAAGATTGACGTGATTTCTATTTGGTTCTTGAAAGAGGGGGATCTGGATGCAATCTCCTTCAAGCCTAATCGAAGGAATCTTGTAGCTCTCTGGCCTGAGTCTAAAGATCTTCTATTAAATTATCTTGCTGATAATAAAGTTAAGATTTCGGATCATCAGAGTCTAAAACGGTATTTCAGTTATCTCAATAGCATAACACCTTGGGAGAAGGAATGAACGAATCTTTTGAGCCGGGTATCCCTTTAAATACTTGGTTTAGCAATAGCCATAGCCATAGCCAAGGCCAATGCCAAAGCCAAAGCTATAGCCCCATTAAGTTTGGAACGGTTGTGAATATTATGTTGCATGAGATGATTAATTCGGATGGTTCACTGAAGACTCAATTAGCTTATTCACTTTCAGAGTTATATGGAGAATCACCCACAATCTCTGGTTTCTCTTTTGGGTTTCACCCATGGTTTCTTGAAAATTTGTTATTAGATCAGGCTGAGCAGTCATTGCTTTACTTTGGTAAGAGCCTAACTTGTCGGGCTATCGGGGAGACAGGATTAGACGCTTTAAGGGGCGTAAGTCATGATCAACAGTTAGGTTTCTTTAGGATGCATTTATCGGTCGCAAAATTATTGGGAAGGCCTTTGGTGATTCATTGTGTAAGAAGGCATCAAGAAGTTATAGCAGAGTTAAAGAGAGGTGCTTTTTGTGGAAATCTAATGGTTCATGGATTCTCGTTGCGATGGGCTATTGCTTCCATGTGGCTTTCAGTTGGAGCCTTTCTCTCATTTGGTGAGTCGCTTATTAATGGAAGTTTAGCCTTAAAAGAGACTTTTATTAAATGTCCTCTGGATAAGATACTGCTAGAGACCGATGATTCGATTATTGATATAGGAAAGATTTACAAAGAAGGGGCTACATTGAAGGCAATGAGTATAGACCACTTCACAGAGCAAATTAATAAAAACTATTTAGCATTTTATAATGGGTAATTGGTTGGAACGAACAGAGTTACTGCTTGGAGAGCAGGGGCTTGAACGTTTAAGAGATCGTCACGTTTTGATCGTAGGACTTGGTGGGGTTGGTGCTTTTGCGGCAGAGGCAATCTGTCGGAGTGGTGTAGGGCGACTAACAATAGCTGATGGAGATGTTATACAACCCTCAAATATTAATCGGCAGTTGATTGCTCTCCACAGTACGGTTGGAATGCGTAAAGCGGAAGTAGTTGGAAAACGGTTAATGGATATAAATCCTTCTCTTCAATTACGAGTTATTGATGAGTATTTACGTGATGAGCGACTTAAGGAGTTGGTTGCTGAGCCTTATGATTTCGTAGTGGATGCAATAGATACCCTTAGTCCGAAGGTCTTTTTAATCATGGATGCTGTGAGGTCTGGTCATCGTATCGTAAGTAGTATGGGAGCCGGAGGAAAGATGGATCCTTCAAAGATACAAGTCGCCGATATTAGTAAGAGTCACTCCTGTCGATTAGCCTATATGGTAAGAAAACGTCTTCATAGGCAAGGGATTAGAAGTGGTATTAACGTAGTGTTTTCGCCCGAGGAGGTTGATCGGGAGTCCATCTTGCATACACCCGGTGAGACCAATAAACTGACCACCGTTGGTACCATTAGCTACATGCCGGCTCTCTTTGGATTGACCGTAGCATCTGTTGTAATTAGGCAGTTGATTGAACCATTGGATGATAGCAGAAACCATTTGAATGAGTAAGGTAATTATTAAAAAATTTGCATTTTTTTGGTCGCTTTTTTTGGAGTGTATTGGTTTATTGCCTTAAATTTGCAGGGTCTTCAAACGACAAATTGTCCTATGGTGTAATTGGCAACACGTCTGACTCTGGATCAGAAGAGTTCAGGTTCGACCCCTGATAGGACAACAAAGCATCTGTAACATTACAGGTGCTTTTTTTTTGGTGTGCCATTTCTAACAAATATCGAAGCGGGTTCCTTTCAACTTAATTCGTCATCCTTATAAAAATGTCTCCTCGATCAGTACAATAAAATAAAAGGGCCGCATCAGATATCTTATTGCGGCCCTTTTTATTTTATTACTATCCGTTAGTGGGCAATCATAATCTTCTTAACCAATGTGCCTATCCTTATGAAATAGAGTCCGGATGGCCATGCCTCTGTTTGAAACTGCATCGTTCCTTCTGTAGTACCCTGAAGGATTTTCTCTCCTGAAGAGTTAAAAACTTCAAAGTTGGTATTTGAAAAAGGCCCCTCTACTTTCAAATTCAAAGTGTTATTAGCCGGGTTAGGATAAATCAAAAGCGTATTTTGCTCATTTGATAAAGTACTAATACTAGTTGGACTATTATTACCATTAAAAGTAGGGGATTGAATGACGAAATCGCCTGTGCCATTAGGATTTCGAGCATAACCCATATCGGTTGTTTGAGCACCAAAGACAACGGAGTCAATAACCTCTTGCGAAGAATTGAGAAGCATCAATAATTCACCCCCCTTTGAAAGTTTAAAATTGACATGATTTGCCCCTTGAGCTCCCTCATCGTCAGCCCAGAAGATCAGGTAACCATCTTTTGGAATGATGGTACCAGAAGCAATCTGGAACTGAGTAAGGTCAGAGGCATCATCGGTTAAGTAATAGCCTGAGATATCCATATCGGCATCACTTCCATTGTATAGTTCAAACCAATCATCGTAATCGCCATTCTCATCCGTAACCGTGGCACTATTATCAGCCATCAGCTCATTAATGACTGGCCATCCTGCAGAAAAGGAACTCCCTTTTACAACATAAGTATAGACATCATGCTCAGCTCCTTCAGGAAGGAATGAACTTGTCATGGCACTGTTATTAGCTCTAGCTTCAATGTATAATCTTATACGGGTGTTGGCACTATATCCGGGAATGGTTCCTCCATAGACACCATCACCAGCACTTCCATCTGAATGTAAACCATCGTCATACATTTGAGTGACATTGAAGTTTCCCATTAGTAAGTCGCTGTAATATAGCCAGACAGATGATAATCCGGAATTATGAGTTATTGAAGCATTAATTATGACTGACTCATTTACCGAAGGTTGGGCGAAGAGTGCACCCCCTTCTGGTTTCCATGAAAAGTTAGAGATGGATGGGCTAACTTGAGCCATCTCACTGTTCGATGAGAGGGTGGTTCTTCGAGAGTTGACTTTCGTCTTCAGTGCAGCAACATCAGATACAAAAGCACTATAGGTATATAGTTTCTTTGGATCATTTTGTACATAGGTGTCGATCTGTGTCTTATATTGATCCAGAATTGTGGAGACACTAGTGGCGTCCATCTCATCTTTTAGGAGGGTTCGCAAATGAGCCAAATAGCGTTGACGGTAAACGGGAACCGAGAGAAGTTTGTTCATTAGTGGATAGTTGGCATTCGTCTGATTGTAAAAAGGAGTCCAACTAGAAGTGGAGCTAAGCAGTACACTATTGCCATCATACTCTATAGGGGTGATTCTTCCCGTCTCAGGTTCATAGTAGACATAGTAGTCCATTTTACCCTTATGGACATAGCTGTCGTCATCACCAAATGCTATTTCAGAAGCTAAGAACCACAAAGCGCGATCAACATCTATGTAATTAGGAACCACAGTCGTCATTTGTGCTGAAGAGGTATTATTTAAAGCATTGCAAGCATTAACTAATTTTGTCCAAGGATCTTCAGTATCCGAACTTTTAAGGGTATAATACGTCTGATATTTAGCGGTATCTGTGCCAAGGTAATTTAAAGCTGCAGTACCATCACCCCAGCCCCCGCCACCGCCGCCAGGACCAGGCGCAGCGTTATCGGGTCGGTCAGCTCGCCAGTTGACTCCATCATTGCTTTGAAACCACTCCTCATAGAAGTTTTTATTCAACTGTTGAACGTTAGGATATAACCCCCAACTCTCTCCATTAATATAAAGTTCAACATAGGCTGCCCGAGCAGCTGGAACATGTTTTCTTTCTTGATGTAGGTAAAAAACCTCTCTCATAAAGGAGGGATCTTCAAAGCAGTTGTTAAGGTTAAGCGTTTTGTATCCCATGATACGCTGATCCTCATGAATGTAATCAACAGAGATGTTAAATGAGGTCTTCTTGGAACCACTTGGTAACATGGTATAGGAGGTCTCCCCCTTGAATCTAACCCCAACACTGTCATATACCACACCGTCTACCGTCATCGTAGCGGGTATCTCAGTCTGTGAACTATAATTCTGTTGCATTAATTGCCAATAATTAGACTGGGAAAAGGTAAGATCGATTCTTCTGATAATTGAAGAATCATATAGACCATCTGGCGATTTACCCCCTAAGATTAGTCTGCGCCCATCTGGTGATAAATACATTTCATCGGGAAAACTCTGAGCAAAAGCACTACTGATCCCCAGTAGTACGCTCAACATAAGTAAACTCCATTTCATATATTTTTGGCTTTAATGTGATAACCCAAAACTATCTGAAATGAAAAAATGCATAAAGTTTAATGCTTGCTTAATAATTACTTAACACAGCTCTCTCTGGTTTGATAAGAGAAGCAGGTATGCTTAGATCGGCAACTCCCGGTTTGTATAATCGCTAAAGTCACTTTTTCGAGGATCATAGTCGGTAGAAAAGAGTTCCGAGCTAATGAGATAGTCAGCCGTGGCCCGATTATTAGCAAAAGGCACATTGTAAACCACTGCTATTCTTAGAAGGGCTTTAACGTCGACATCATGAGGCTGAGGCTGCATAGGATCCCAAAAGAAAATCAATATATCTACTTTTTGTTCGGCAATTAAGGCACCAAGCTGCAAGTCTCCACCTAAGGGGCCTGATTTTAATCTCTCAACCGTTACCTGATCAGAAAAACCCTCCTCCTCAAGTGCATTAATAATCAATCCACCCGTTGTTCCAGTGCAAACAAGTTTGTGGTGTTCGAGGGCTTTGGCATTCCATCTTACCCACTCAACTAAGTCGCGTTTACAATTGTCGTGAGCTACTAAAGCAATGGTTCTGGGCAATGTTTGGGGTTTCTTAGTGTGTCCCATTGTTCTTAAAAGATTTTATTATGCAAAAATAGGAAATGTATATGACTAATAGCCGAATCACAGGCTATTATCAGTACCTCTCCGCTACCTCTCCCTATGCTCTCCATATGTAGTACAATTAATCCAATTATGTTCATTCAAAAAAATGATTAGAGGAGAGAGAAGAGTGAGGTTTCAAAAGGGTCATAGAAGTTGCTGATGAACTATTCCCCTTTCAATCTGAGAATCTCTTTTTGTATGGACAAAACCATTTTGAATCGAATTTTAATCGCAATCAATGTCTTGTTCACCGATCAAGAAGCGAAGAAGAAGCGAAGAAGAACCGAAGAGGTCGTGGCAAAGAATAGTTTTAAGATGTTTACTCTTGAATGGAATTAGCCGTGTTATCGCTTCCCATATTTTCTTTTTCTCAAGATTTGAATAGTCATTCCTGCAAGAATTACGAGGAGAACTGGGAGAGCGACATTAATGATCTGCCATTTTAAGCCATCGGCTTCTATTTTTTGCCGGTCGAGAGGTCTGATTTTAATTTCTCTGGAGCGGAGGTCGATTAATCGGCTATCGTCGAGCAGATAATCCATGGCATTAAGAAGGAACTCTTTGTTTCCAAAAGATTGATTTACATCTTGATCGAAGCCTAGAGGAAGGGGTTTGCCACTCTTTCTTGAGAATTGGTTTCTGATAATATCGCCATCTGAGACAATAATCATACTGGTTTTCTTGCTTTTTTCCTTGAACCCTATTGACTTATCTTGAGATATTTCGGGAGGGATTCTGTTAGCATAGAGTGAGCGGAAAGAGCCTTCGAGTAGAACAGCAGTAGGCAGATAGGATTTGGTAAAAAGACCCGGATCGGGTTTTTCTTTGGCCATGTTAAGATCGATGATCTGAGGCACAGCAACGACGTGCGAGTACTGGGAGCCAGTTAGGAGGATTGTTTTCTTGATTCCTTTAGCGGCTATGGTATCGATTGTACTCGTGAACTGAGTTTTCAGTGCGTTGATATTTCTGGTTATCGGATGTTCGCTTACAGAAGGAGCGATGAGCGGGAAGTAGAGCCAGGGTACAAGGTTAAACTGGGGTTGATTACCAAGCATTCCGGTGACCATGGTTATTGGAAGGCAACGCACATCCAGCAAAAGATCTTTATTGATTCGAGCTCCATAGGTAAAGAGCATATCATCAAGGTTAACTTCATTAGGTATTGCGACCGTTTGATTAGATGCTTTAAGACTGTCCATTTCAGCGAAGGCACCATCAACTAGCCACAATACTTTTCCCCCTCTCATGATGAACTGGTCAATGATGAATTTATCTTTCTCAGTAAAGGCAGAATCAGGTCGAGCAATGACAATAGCTTTAAACTTATTAAAGATGGAGGTGTTTCCTGTGGAATCTGTTATTCTTTCTGTTAAAGAAGATACTTTGCCATCGATTTTAACACGCTGCATAGAATAACGGTCGGCAAGGGATTCTACAGCAGAGTAGATCTGTGCATCTTCAAGTTGACCGTAACCACCCAAGAAAGCAACCGTAGGTTTTTTACCGTCTATCAACTTCTTTATAGTAGAAGCAAGGTTGTATTCAAGATTCTGAATAGAGTTATTAAGGATAATATCAGGCGATTGACCAATCTGGTTGAGCATGATAGGCATTCCTGTTTCATCTCCGTTATAGGAGACCACTGCCCCGGGAAATACATATTGTTTAGTTTGGCTACCTGATTCATTTATCTCCACCTCAAAGGGGTTAATACCTTTTGCGATCAATGACTTGAAAAGTTGGTCGCGTTCACCTTTTTCTGTTAGTGAATTGGGGTCAATGAATTCATAGGTGATAAACTTGTTATATGCTCTGAATTGATTGAGCATTTCACGGGTTTCGTTGCGAAGTCTTTTAAACTCGGCAGGAAACTCTCCATCTAGGTAGACCTTAAAAAAGATGTAATCATTGACCTCATCAAGTAAAGCACGAGTTGAGGGCGATAAAGTGTAACGTTTTTCGGCGGTGAGGTCGAACCTGGTGAAGACTTTGGCTCCGATGAGATTAACAAGAGCAATGACCAAGATGGTAAATGAGAGAAGAATAAGACTCTGTTTCTTATGGTCTCTTTTTTTCACTGTTTTAGCCGTAGCTTGAATATCTTTTTCCGTGCTTCTGGCAGCACTCTTTTTACTAGGGGATTTCAACATTTGTGCAGCTGTTCTTAATCCGTTTAGAATCTTGGGCAAAGGTACAAAATCAGGATGGTTTCTTCGAGTATCATAAATTAAGATCAAGCAGGATAGCGTCTACTTGACTTAATAATTGCTCTACAGATCCATTATTGTTGAATCGATAGTCGGCTCGTGCAATGCATGCTGCTAAGTTCTGATGGTTGGGATCAGATGAACTCATTTCACGCTGTTCATTGGCGATAAATGTTTCATAACTGACTTTGTCGGTCTCGCTTCCTCTAACAACGATTCGTTCATATCGAAGTAGCGGATCTGCATCTACAGCGAAGAGGATAAACTTACCGAGGTTTCTTAATGAGTCGATCTCCCCCGGAGTACGTATGCTCTCAATGATACAATTTTGGTTACTTTGAGCTGCTAATCTAAATAATTCATCGGTTATATACGATGGGGAGTTTTCTTTACGAAGTCTATTGGCAAGCAGGGTCATTGTGTCACGATTGATCTGCTCTCCAAGCTCTCTTAATCTATCGCAAAGGAACCCCCTGACTGAAAAGTGAGCGAAGTGTTTCTTGTTTACTAGATAGTCAACAATAGTTCCTTTTCCAGCGCCTAATGTTCCGGTTATTCCGATAACAATCATTTGGATTGATTTTGGAGGTTGGTATGTAATTCTTTTGTGTCACTTTTAAGCTTTTCTACCCACTCTTTAGGGGATGAAGCGGGTTTCCACTCTGCTATTTTATTCATCAGAATGGTTGGATCATCATTTATGATGAGGGCATCACGATGTTCTTGTCTAATAAACCCTTCACTTGTGGCATGGTCAAGTTGTCTTATCTGGTCATTCCAATAGCCCTCTACATTGTATAGGGCTATCGGCTTAACACTTATCTCCAGTTGATTCCATGTCATGACCTCAAATAGCTCATCAAGCGTACCAATACCACCGGGCATCACTATAAAACAATCAGATAACTCACCCATAACTCTTTTTCGTTCCTCCATGGTCTCAGTGAAAATCATCTCTGTGACCTCACGATGAACAATCTCTCTGCCTGCAAGCAGATGGGGCATGACCCCTTTAACAATGCCTCCTTCTGATAAAACAGTATCGGCAATAACACGCATCAATCCTATGTCAGACCCGCCGTAAACTAAAGAGTAACCCTTTTTTACCAGTTCTCTGGCTAAGTCAATGGCTTTTTGACGGTATTGTGGTCGGTTTCCTATAGCCGATCCACAGAATATACAAGCAGATTTGTTCATAAAGAGATTCGTTTAAATGTTATATTTCCAACATTGTTCCAGCAATGTTATTAGAAATTGGTGCATAGTTGGGATTGTTTCATCCGGATAGTCATAATCGGGTGAATGAAGTGCTGGATGGGATAACCCGGCTCCAATCCCAAAAAAACAACCTTTGATATGATCGGTATAATGGCCGAAATCCTCACTCCATGGGAAAGGCTCTTCTTTTACTATAAAATCTGATCCTAACGTATTTAAAGAAGAAATCAAGGTTGAGTAGGCTTCCGTATGGTTAATGGTAGCATTAAAGAAGTCATGTTCTGTAATATCTACTTCAAGGGTATGCTGTTTGGCGATAGATTTTACTATTTCGATGATCTGTTGCTTTAAATCGGATAGGGCTGGAGTGGTATAGGTGCGTAAGGTAAAACAGACGGTAGCATCACCAGGAGCAATACCCCAGGCCTCTTCTCCGATCTTTGCGTGGGTTAAGGTAATTAGCTTAAATGTGCTTTGTGACTCATTTGAACTTAGATCGGGAATAGATTGGATGAGGTCGGCTACTGCAAGTGCCGGAGAGATACCGGTATGAGGAGTGGAGGCATGAGCGGTCTTGCCTGAGAGTTTGATTTTTAGGCCACATGAGGCAGCTGTGAAGGTGTGGTCTTTTACTACGAATCTATTTAAAGGAAAACCCGGAAGATTATGAAATCCAAATATCAGATCTGGGTTTAGATTATTAAAGTCAATCTCATTGATTACGTTAGCAGCTCCTAAGCCTCTCTCTTCGTCAGGTTGAAAGAGTAATACAACCTTTCCCGGGAAAGGAGTCTCATCCAGAAATTGGGCTAAAGATGCCATCGTTGCAGCATGCCCATCATGTCCACAGGCGTGAGAAATTCCATCTATTCTAGAAGCCCACTTTTTCTTTGATACGGTCTGAATGGGCAGAGCATCGGTCTCGGCTCTTAACAGAATCGTTTTGCCGGGAATGCCATGATTAAAAATCACAAGAAGTCCCCGACCTTGACAGATAGGAGTCATTAAGCTATTGAAAGATGAGAACCACTGCTTCAGCATATTCACGGTACTCTCTTCTTGTCCACTGAGTGAGGGAGCTTGATGAATTTGGTGTCTGAGATGAAAAATATCATCAAGATTAATGTTCCGTATATGTTGACTATGCATCCTCCGGATTTGATTAGCTTTGCAAAAGGAACGCAAAATTAACAAAATGAATCAACTATATCCTTTAAAGTTTAAGCCTATTTTTAAAGATAAAATATGGGGCGGCGATAAAATAAAGAGTGTAATGGGGATGGACTATGGGTTACTTCCGAATTGTGGGGAGGCATGGATCGTCTCGGGTGTTGAGAATGACTCTTCGGAGGTTACCAACGGTTTCTTAGCCGGGAATGAATTGAATGAGTTGGTTGAAGTTTATATGGGGGAACTTGTGGGGGAGTCTAATTTTGAAAGATTTGGTAATGAGTTTCCTGTATTGGTTAAGATTCTTGATGCGCGTGATTGGCTTTCGGTTCAGGTTCATCCAGATGATCAGCTGGCTGAGGAGCGGGGTCTTGGTCGTGGCAAAACAGAGATGTGGTATGTTTTAGATGCAGAGCCGGGGTCAGAATTAATCAGTGGATTTTCTAAAAGCATATCAAAAGAGGAGTTTCAACAGCGGATTAATTCGGGCACAATTAAGGAGGTGATGAATTATGAGGAGGTAAAAAAGGGGGATCTCTTTTTTATGCCTGCCGGTAGGGTTCATGCTTTAGGCCCAGGTATCCTTTTAGCAGAGATTCAAGAGACTTCAGATACCACTTATAGAATTTATGATTGGGATAGGACTGATGATAAGGGTAATCCAAGAGCGCTGCATATTGAGGAATCTATTGATGCTATCGATTATACCAAGAGTGAAGAGGCTAAAAGTCCCTACACCAAGAAACAGAAAGGGACGACTCCTTTGGTGAAGTGTGAGCACTTTACTACTAGCTTGATAGAGGTTTCAGAGCCTATTGCAAAGGATTATTCAGCCTTGGACTCTTTTATTATCCTGATTTGTCTCGAGGGTGCTGTTCGTTTAGAGTCTGAAGCAGGGGTTGAAATATTAACTAAAGGGGAGACAATCTTGGTTCCTGCTATAATGGAATGGATTCGACTATTTCCAGAGGGCAATTGTTCCCTGATGGAGGTCTATCTTGATCCAGTTGGAAATGAATAGAAATTGTGTTTTAAAGGAGGGTAATTTATCCATTCCAGAGATATGGAATGGGGATGTTCGCCCTCAAGAATAGTATCGATTAAAATTAAAAGACATTAAAAATGGGTAGCGTAGTTAATCGTAGTGCTCTATTGTTAGCACCGAAGAAGCCGTTGATGGATTGGGTAAATTCTGTATTTGCTGAAGATGCCAGAATGGATTTGTCAGAGCCTATTGCTTGGGATAATATGGCGGTCTATATGATTCCTGAGTTTAATACTGCGGAGGAGGTAAACGCTTGGCTTAAAGAGAACTTCTCAAGATTTTTTGAAGATCAGTTATTTGGTTGGTGTCAAGATCCGGAGACATGGCCTGAGAAATTGACATGGAGTCGGTTTAATGATTGGTTTCATGTTTCATGGCAGTCGTTGATTGTAGATGATCTGGAAGACGAACCACTTGAGCGTGAGGGGTTCGATGATTCTGATGTAGATTTTGATGAATTTAAGGGCATAGATGAGTAGGATGGTTTATTTAGTAATTTAGCATCAACCAAAGAACAATTATAATCATCACCTATGAGAAAAGTATCCTTGCTATTGCCTATTTTGTTATTGGCAAGTTATGCCCTGCTAGGGCAGGTATACCGTTTAGATGAGCTCGATTTACGAGGTATGGAGACCGGTTGGGGAAGTCCTCAAGCTAATAAAACGGTTGATGGAAATCCCTTGAAAGTGGCGGGTATCACATACGAGTATGGGGTAGGAACCCACTCAATAAGCCATGTCTTAATTAAATTAAATGGGAAAGGTCTTCGTTTTGAGAGCCTTGTAGGCGTTGATGATGAGACTCAAGGTAAGGGCACTGTGGAGTTCTTAGTTTTAGGAGACAAGCGTGTTTTATGGCGGTCGGGTGTAATGGAAGCAGGCGATCCGGCCAAGGAAGCCGACGTAGACATTACAGGAGTAAATCTACTCGGTTTATTGGTTCTTGATGCAGGCGATCAAAATTATTGGGATCATGCAGATTGGTTAATGGGGTCATTTTTGATGGATTCTTATAAGCCTTCAGTTGTAATGAGTCAATCAAAGCCCTATATCTTAACTCCACCGGCTCCGCTGTCGCCTCGATTTAATGGTCCCGATATTACCGGGGGATCTCCTAATAAACCATTCTTATATAAGATTCCCGTGAGTGGGAAGAAGCCTATGACCTTTACAATAAAAGGATTACCCAAAGGCTTAACGATGGATAAAGATGGGGTGATTAGGGGTAGTTCTTCAAAGAGCGGAAAGTATAAACTAGTGGTAACCGCTTCCAATGAGCATGGTAAAGCATCAAAGAAGATTACTTTGGTTCTGAGAAAAGATGCTTTAGCTTTAACGCCTCCAATGGGTTGGAACTCGTGGAATTGTTGGGGTTTAGATGTTACTCAGCAAAGGGTGGCTGATGCTGGTCGTGCCATGATAGAAAAGGGACTTTCTGACTATGGATGGAGTTATATCAATATAGATGACGGATGGGAGGCCGACAAACGCCTTTCCGATGGTTCAATTGCATGCAATGAGAAGTTTCCTGATATGTCAAAACTATCGAAAGAGCTACATGCTGAAGGTTTGAAACTAGGGATCTACTCTTCCCCAGGTCCTTTAACTTGCGGAGGTTATCTAGGGAGTCTGGGTCATGAGAAGCAGGATGCTGAGACCTATTCCTCTTGGGGAATTGACTATTTGAAATACGACTGGTGTTCTTATGGCGAGACTTCAAAAAAATACTCGTTGGAAGAATATCAAGCGCCTTATCTAAAGATGGAGAAGGCGTTGAGAGAATGCGATAGAGATATTGTTTATAGTCTTTGTCAATATGGGATGGGAAATGTATGGGAATGGGGTGAAAAGGTTGGAGGTAATCTGTGGAGAACTACAGGAGATATAACCGATAGTTGGGCAAGTCTGTCTTCCATCGGTTTTTCTCAAGATAAAGCGGCTCCGTATCTTAAACCTGGTCATTGGAATGACCCTGATATGCTTATAGTAGGTCAAGTAGGTTGGAGTAACTCTCTTCACCCCACTCGTTTAACACCCGATGAACAGTATACACATATCTCATTGTGGGCATTGCAACAGGCTCCACTTTTAATTGGTTGTGATATGACACAACTAGATGATTTTACACTCTCCCTACTTACAAATCATGAAGTCTTGGCTGTAAATCAAGATGTAGCTGCTTTCCCTGTTAAACGGATCCTGTTGCAACAAGGAGTTGAAGCATGGCTAAAAAAACTCTCAGATGGATCATGGGCATTGGGAATCTTTTATGTAGGATCAACCGCAATAAGCCCTGAGGAGTATTTCGCTTGGGATCAGAAAGAGAATCTCCATGAAATAACCGTAAATATTGAGACACTAGGCTTAAAAAAAGCGAAGTATAAAGTCAGAGATCTTTGGAGGCAACGTGATTTGGGTGAATCAAGCGAAAAGATAACCGTAAAAGTCCCCTCTCATGGGGTTGTTTTGGTTAGGCTAAAATCATAAATCTCAGATTTGTATCTGGTTTTGGTTTTAAATAGTGAGAAAATGATATATTTGTTAAAAAACCACGTTTAATGAATAATGATCCCGCTAAAGGACCAAGTTGTTTTCTAGAGAACCAGCACACTACCTGTTTTGAATATCTTACTTCTGAAGAGCAGGAGTTAGTTAATAAAAATAGAATAGAATTAAGCTATAAAAAGGGGGAGATCCTAGCAAAGCAGGGAACCTTCGCTTCTCATATCATCTTTCTTAATGAAGGGCTTGTAAAGGTATACCTTGAGGGCAGGCCCAAAGATCTCATTCTAAAGATTGTCCCCTCAAATCACTTAATTGGATTACCTTCCATTTATGATGGAAATAATCGGTTTATCTATTCTGTGGCAACCTATAGTGCTTCAACCGTTAGTCTGATTGATATCTCTCTATTCAAGCAGTTATTGCATAATAACTCAAAATTTGCAACAAAAATCATCAATATTTTAAATGAGGATACTGCTCTTATCTATGGAAGGTTCTTTTGTTTAACCATGAAACAATCTCATGGACGAGTTGCTGACATATTGTTATGTTTAGCCAATAGAGTCTATAAAGCACCTAAGTTTGAATTGGCGATTAGTCGGAATGATTTAGCTGATCTTACAGGTTTGGCAAGTGAGAGTGTTATTAGAATATTGAAGGAATTTAAAGACGAGAGGTTAATTTCCATTGAAGGTAAGATTATCCATATTCTTGATGGCGAAGGATTAGAAAGAATAAGTAGCATAGCCTAGTTTAGCCTCAATGAGGATCAAGTAAAAGCCCCATCTTCTAGTATAAAAGAGATGGGGCCTTTTTTTTGTAGATTAAAAGTGATCCATAGGGCTTAATCAAGTTCCATCTCTATGGTTTCATAAAACACTCTATTGGCGATACGATTTTCTCGGGTAAGTAATGAGAATAGAGGCCAACCAGATTTACTATGAATAGCTGAAGTAACCTCTTCAGTGATGGAGACGGGGGGCATCTCTTTAGGCGTTTTAAACTGTTGGGTAAACTTTTCATCTTGCATTGAGTATTGTGTCCAGACTACTTTGGCTGACTCATCGGGATCGCCATTGGTCATGCTATGTATGACAATAGTCGCATTGGCCGTATCTATACTTAACAGCTCTAATATGGTATTGCCATTTATTAATGCACCTGCGACTGAAGAAAAGATCTGCCTTGATGCTTCTAGAGGTTTCCCTTTTTCAAGTCTTATTCCATTAAAACAACAGAATTGTTGTATCTCGGGAATAAGTTGATTTAGAAACAGACCGGTTGAGTTAAAATAGGGTTCAATGGTCGTAAGATAAATCTCCTTTGCCTCAGGATTAGGAAATCTGTTCTCATCGGATTGAAGGGCATTAAATACACTTCGTCTGATCTCTTTCTGGTTAAGAGGACCAATAAATACTCCAAATTCATCCGTAACAAAATGGAGGTCAAAATTGCGGGTAGTAGAGGCAAGGGCAAGTTCTAAAGAGCCTGATGGGCTTATATCTTCAATTTTTCTATCCCAACTAACGATATAGGAAGAATCTGAAGCATCAAGTATCGTTACCTTAACTCGATAGTCTATTGATGTCTGATTTAAACTATCTCCATTTACAATAGAGCCGCTCTTGTATTTTACCCGATAGGTTTGTGATTCGTTTTTTAGCCAATAAGCGATACAGCTGGCGCTTTGTCCTTTTAATTCTTGCAATGAACCGATTAAAATCAGATTCAAAAGAATGAAAATTATGCAAGTATATTTGTAAAGGGACTTTTTCATACGATGATTTTTTTCTAAAAATAGACTTAGTGCGCTTCAAGCCAGTTTTTCCCGGAGTTTGCATCAACAACAACGGGAACGGAGAGCGGCATTGCCTCTGCCATTGCGGTCTTTACCAGATCTTGTAATAGGCGAAGCTCAGGTTTAAAGACATCAAAAACCAGTTCGTCATGAACCTGAAGAATCATCTTTGACTTTAGATTCAACTCAGAGATCTGTTTATGAATCTTAATCATCGCCAACTTAATCATATCGGCAGAGGAGCCTTGGATGGGGGCATTAATGGCATTTCGTTCAGCAAAGCCTCTAACCGTTGCATTGGCTGAGGTTATATCTCGAAGATAGCGTCTTCTTCCACAGATCGTCTCGGCATAACCTAAGGTTCTAGCTTGATCAATGGTTTTATCCATGTAATTCTTCACCCCTTTATATTGCTTAAAATAGCTTTCAATAATATCTGAAGCCTCTCGGCGAGAGATGCCTAAACGTTCGGAGAGACCAAAGGCCGATATCCCATAAATTATTCCAAAGTTGACCATCTTTGCGTTTCTCCGCTGGTCTTTGGTTACCTCTTCAAGTTTTACGCCATATACTTTCGAAGCGGTAGCTGTATGGATATCGAGGTTATGGTTAAAGGCCTCAATAAGGGCTTCATCGTGACTTAGATGAGCCATGATTCTAAGTTCGATTTGAGAATAGTCGGCAGCAAGTAAAAGATAATCGTCATCACGGGCTACAAAGGCTTTTCGAATTTCTCTTCCTCTTTCTGTTCTAACCGGGATGTTTTGTAGATTAGGATTGTTGGAGGAGAGTCGTCCTGTAGATGCTACCGCTTGATTATACGAGGTGTGTAAACGTCCATCGAGAGGACTTACTAAAAGGGGTAGTGCGTCAATGTAGGTTGATCTTAGTTTTGTGAGAGATCTAAAGTCAAGGATTAAGTCGACGATAGGATGTTTATGTTTGAGTTTTTCAAGGATCTCTTCTCCGGTGGCGTATTGTCCTGTTTTTGTTGTCTTGGGTTTTTCAGCTACCTCTAGTTTTTCGAATAGGATGACGCCAAGTTGTTTGGGCGAGGCTATGTTGAAGCGTTCGCCGGCAAGCTCATAGATTCTGGACTCAATCTCATTGGTTTCCTGTTCGAGTTGAAGCGAATATTCGGCAAGTGATTCTATGTCGAGTCTGACTCCCGCACGTTCCATATCCATTAGAACCGGTACTAAAGGCATCTCAATTTCCTCGAAGAGTTGTCGTGCTCCAATCCGTTCCAGCTCGGGTTCAAAACAGGCTCTTAATTGGAGTGTGATATCGGCATCTTCAGCAGCATACTCTGCAATCTTTTCGAGCGCAACATGTCTCATATTTCCTTGGTGGCTACCCTTCTTCCCGATCAGCGTCTCAATAGAAACGGGTTCATAGTTTAGCCATGTTCGGGCTAAGGCATCCATATTATGTCGTTGATCAGGCTCAATTAGGTAATGGGCTATCATAGTATCAAAGAGAGGTCCTTTGACTTGTACTCCATAATTAAGCATGACATGCATGTCATATTTAATGTTTTGGCCAGTCTTTTCGATAGAAGTATCTTCAAGAATATCCTTGAAGTACTCCAAACGTTTCATTGCCTCCTCTCTGGAGGAAGGGATAGGGATGTAGTAGGCTTCTCCTTTTTTGATGGAGAAGGATATACCAACAAGATCAGCTTCGATTTCGTTAAGAGAGGTTGTTTCGGTATCGAAGCAGAACATAGGTTGTTTTTTCAGGAGATTAGCTAGAGCCAAACATTTTTCATCGGTATCGATAATGTGATAAATATGCTCTGTATTTGAGATGTTTTTTAGACTATCGGAGGAAGAGTTAGGCATCTCGAAGAGGTTAACCTGCTCTGCAAATAGGTTCGTTTGTTCATTAGTTGAAGGCTTTCTTAAGTCTTTAAAGATTCTATCAGCTAATGTTTTAAATTCCAGCTCATCAAAGATGGCCTTAAGACGATCCATGTCGGGAGTAATGAGACGAAGCTCGTCAGCATTAAATTCAAGGGGTACATCTGTGATGATGGTGGCCAGTTGTTTTGAGGCAATAGCCATGTGCCCATTTTCTTCGATTTTAGCTCTAAGTTTGGCATTAGCGATACGGGAGGTGTTTTGAAGGAGGTTCTCGATGGTATCAAATTCATCTAACAGTTTGCGGGCAGTAACCTCACCAATGCCGGGTATTCCCGGGATGTTATCAGAAGCATCGCCCCAAAGGCCTAACATATCTTTAATCTGATCTGGGCGTTTAATGCCGAATTTTTCGCATACTTCAGTGATCCCTAGTTTTTCAGCAGGGTTGCCAAATTTTCCTGGCCTATAAATCTGGATGTCGTTGGTTACCATTTGCCCCAAGTCTTTATCTGAAGTCATGATAAAGGTATGAAAGCCTTGATTAGAAGCCTGTATTGCGAAAGTTCCAAGGATATCATCAGCTTCATAGCCATCGAGTTGAAGGATGGGGATTTTCATGGCAGTCAATACCTCTCTGATATAGGGCAGAGAGGCGGCTAACTCTTCGGGCATCGATTGGCGGTTGGCCTTGTAATCAATGTATTCGTAGTGTCGCAGACTAGGCGCTTGTGTATCAAATGCGACACCAAGATGAGAAGGTTTTTCATTGCGGATAACATCCCAGATAGTATTGGTAAAACCTAAAATAGCTGATGTATTAAGCCCTTTAGAGTTTATTCTTGGGTTTTTGTTAAGAGCAAAGAAAGCTCTATATATCAACGCCATGGCGTCGAGAAGAAACAGGGTCGGCTTTTGATTCATTAATATCAAGATTTTATCGCTCAATATTTGAACGATTCTAGGTAAAGTTTCATCAATCGTACTCTTGATTCATCTTTAGTACGCTCATAAACGGCCAGCATCTCTATGGCCATACGTTTTATAACGGTATAATTTGAACAAGGACTAAAGTAGATCAGGTTCTGATCATTTTTTGTCTCTCGAAGATATCTTTCTATTTCATGCCTTACGAAAACCATTCCCTTTGCTGGTGCATTGATGTAAAAAGAGACCAAATCATCGGATGTATAATCATGCGAGAGGATGGGTTGACGATGAAGCCAACTTAATGCAAAATATTCTGGTAGGTTTACCCCCATTATAGGAAGCTTTAAGCTTTGCCCAACGATTAAATAGAGAAGAGAAAGACTCATGGAGTTGCCTCTCTTGGTCTCTAAAACATTGTTTATTATGAGATCATTGAGAGCCAATGGTTGGCTAACGTTTGTTCTAAATCCGTGCACATCAAAAAGCACATGATTTACTACTTTGACCTTCTCAAGAGGGGTCAGCTTATCATTAAGTTCTAACCAGACATCCTGAATAATTCGCCCGATCTCAATTCTACATTTATCAAAATTTAGCTCTGGATAGTGAAATCTGGCTAATAATAGGGCTCCTTGTAATAAATCAGGAGTTCCGCTTATTAACCATTGGGTCGTCTCGGTGGCTAAGTTCTCTTTCTGAATGGCTTGAATCAGATCTTCTAGTCGTTCCTGGACTACTGGGTTAAACTGATGATCCCATGCCTCTTCCAAAATTGGCAAGGCTTTTACTCCATACTGAAATATCCTGTCCCTAACGCTGTGGTAAACCTTTCTATCCGGGTCGTCTAAAAGGCTTATTAGGACTTCAAGTTCATGCCGGTTCTCATTAGAATCCATGTCTTCATGAAGATTTCTACCTGCTAAAGGTAACAATTTTCTGAGCACAGAGTTCAGTGATTTAGACTATTCCCCGTCTCTAATCTGGCACCTGAATCGGAATAGAAAAAGTTAAACTGTCGTGCAGTTAAACAACTATGCGCTGGGATGAGAAGTAATAGGTCTCCAACTTCTATTTGATTGATATAATCACCAGTTACCTCGACAGTTCCATGTTCTTGTGAAACAGAGCTTAGAAAACAATAGAAATCATTTGGATGAGAAATATTCCCACCTTTTTCTTCTGTTTTCTCCTTTATATAGGCAAGTTTTTCCCCAGCAAATTCTTCTCCTTTGTTTTTTAGTTTCCAACCTGCGGCAAAGACAGATATTCCATTAATCAGTGCAATATCTTTTCCAAAATGTACGGCTCCTCCATGTATAAGCACTTTTGACTCCTCTTTTTTGATCTGAATGACGGGGCAAATGCAAAAACCTGCAATCTGACTGGATTCGCAAATAGATTTAGAAAACTGCTGCAAATCGTAAAAGAGGTAGTTGCCGGGTCTTATTTCATCTATCTCATTCCATTGTTCGCTTATTGTACACGATGGGGTGTCACCGGCACTTACAATTAGGTTATCATATCCTTTTAAGGAGAATTCTCTACGAAGAAGACCAATTTTTCTTGAGGTCTCCCTTCTTATAGCTTCAATCTCATCAACCCCGTTTGCTTTATAGGTATGACCATCATGCAAGAGTAGTCCGGCAAAATGATGTCTTCCAGATGAAGAAATCTGATCGGCAATCTTTATGAATAGATCTATGTTTTCGGTTTTAATCCCAGCCCTACCATAACCAGTATCACACTTAATATAAAGTGAGACTTTATGAGATAGTGTTTTGTTGATGAGGTCAACAGTAGTTAAATCTGCAACAACTAATGAAAGGCTGATTTTTGCAGCCAGCTGGTCTAGAAAATGGATATCATGTTGGTTTACTGGAAATGCGATAGTAATATCATTCCAACCATGTGAAGCAAAGTAGGCTGCCATCTCGGAAGAAGAGACGGTAATGGTCTCAATGCCTTCCTCTTTGAACCAGTGTGAGATATCGGCACTGTTGTGCGTTTTGAAATGAGGGCGCAACTTTAAATTTAGGCGAGCAGCCTTAACTTTCATCCGGCGAATATTCGACCGGGCGACCTTTTCATCAACGATAAAGAGTGGTTGCCGGTAGTCTGTTGGATCCATTTACTCTTTAATGAAATTATCTAAGCAATGTTTAACCAACGCCTCCATTCGGGGGTGATAATCGTTGAGGAAGTCACCGGTAGCTCTATTAGCAATGGCAACACAGATTGTTAGTGCTTCATGTCCCAGAAGCGAACATAAACCATAGATAGCTGAGGTCTCCATCTCGAAGTTAACAACTTTAAGTCCATTATGATCAAAACTCATCAGCATCTCGTTCATATCGTCACGTAGTAGTCCCGCACGCAGCAGACGTCCTTGTGGTCCGTAAAAACCCGGAGCAGTAGCCGTAATTCCTGAAGGCAGACCATCTCCCATTCGGAGGAAAAGCTTTTCAGATGCTGGCACAACATAAGGAGTAGCCCAGCTTTCAGGCCAGTTTGAATGGGTTATAAAATCACCGGCTATCTCATGGCTAAACTTTTCTTTCTGCCCACTGTAGTAGTTTAAGAGTCCATCAAGGCCAAGTCCCCATGACGAGACGACAAAATCACCAGGGGTAATCTGTTTCTGAAGAGCTCCACTGGTGCCAAGTCTTACCATCTCAAGCTTGTGATGTTGAGATCTGGGAGCTCGCAGGTCAAAGTCGATGTTTACCAAAGCATCGAGTTCATTAAGAACAATATCGATATTGTCAGTGCCCATCCCAGTACTCATGGCTGAGATACGAACTCCCTTATAGTAGCCTGTATGGGTGCAAATCTCTCTGTTTTGATTGGTATATTCAATTCTCTCAAAGTGTTGAGAGATCATTGGTACTCTACCTGGATCGCCAACAAGTATTATTTTATCGGCTAATTGGCCGGGGCGCAATCTTAGATGATATATTTCTCCTTCCGGTGTAAGGATTAACTCCGAGTTTTTCATTTGTCCGTTCATACTCTTTTCATTTATTGGCTATCCAAACAAAGGTAAGCAATATCATCTGGTGACTGGTTACCGACATGATTGTTTCCGTTTTGCATATTCAGATTTGAGTCATTTAATCATGAACAAGTCATTATTATCAATATATTTGGCAAATAAATCTAACTCATCTCATTGTCATGCTTAAGATTAGACCTTTTATTGTAGCCTTAGGGTTCATCATTTTATCGACTCAAGTTCAAAGCCAGACTTTTACACCTGTCAATACTACTATTCCTGGATTAGGCCGATCAAGTACCGTTTGGGGAGATTACGATAATGATGGTGACCTTGATTTAGCGATTCAAGGGGGTACAGCCAGTGATATTGCTACTACTCGTATTTACCGGAATGATAACGGAATCTTTACAGATCTTGGGGCAAATCTTGTTGCTCTCAGAGATGGATGTTTAAAT
>Ga0209066_10000889_pt1 | contig 41527 bp, 43 predicted proteins | sample All_14_2_FD_187198 | JGI IMG/M metagenome (GOLD analysis project Ga0209066, IMG submission 187198) | Freshwater microbial communities in response to fracking from Pennsylvania, USA - Allegheny Zone_MetaG_DW_15 (SPAdes) (version 2) ... | reverse complement strand
CCTCTCCGGTCGCTCTCGCCGCCCACCCCCGCCTCGGGGGAGGCCATGGGGCTTTTGGGCAGTGCTGGAGGCAACCGATGGTTTTCACCTTCCAACCGCCATTTTGGGCTGGACTGTCAGGATATGTCGCCGAGCTATCGAGCGCCATGCTCGGCGCTGAGCTGGGCCTGCCCGTCACACATCTCGACAGCCACGCGAGCTACATCGATCATTGGCTCAAGCTTCTGAAGGATGACGATCGCGCCATCCTGACTGCTGCCGCCAAGGCTGAGGAGGCGTCGACCCTGCTGCTGAAGCTTGGCGGAAGAGGCATGCCCGAACAGTTTGACGACGCGTCAGACGAAGCTGCGCTTGCGGCCTAAGGGAGGATGCCATGGGCCGATCAGTCAGCTATCCCGGCGGCGCAATCGTCGCCTTCACAGTGCTTGAGGTCGAAGCCGAGGACGACTGGGAATTCCAGTACGATTGGCTGCGCGAGGATTTGCGCGAGCGGGCCGCCCAAGCCTTCCCGTCGCTGATCCCGCATGACGGATGGCGCGGCCGAGAAGACCGGATCCTCATGCGCAATGCCTACGCAGATTTCGGCCTATCGGTCTACGGTGGGCTGGTGGCCGTATGGATCGTTGAACGCGATGATCGAGCCTATTGGGACGCCGATTGGCGCACGGCCCGCTCACCGCGGGCACAGCGCTGGCTGTCGCAGATCGCATCCCGTTTCGATGCCATGTTTGGCGACTACGAGTGCCTCGGGCACATGTCGAACGGCGAGGGGGTCTACATCAAGCGCGCAGCTTGAGGCCTGTGAGTTGGTTGGTCGCGGCGCTGGGTTGCCATCCCTGACTGCACTTTGCCGGCCGCTCATGGTCTGGCGGCATGCGAGAGAGGCCCTGAGCCAGCCGCCAGTCTTGCGCAACCCGGCTTGAGCGGGCCCGTGTTGGCCTTGGCCCTTCAGGCTTAAGGCCTGCCCGCGCCAGCCCGCCAAGACGGGTTCCCCCTTACGGGTGCGCAAGTCCTGCCTGAAGCTGGCCCTGAAGGGCTCTCGCTGGCGCAGCCATGAACGGGTGCGTCGGCCTCACGCCAGTCAGGAGGACTTCACCATGCACACGTCATTTGCAGATCAACTCGCCGGGCTCGATCTCGCCGGCTTCTCGATTGGACCCGCCCCCCTATCGACAAGCGATTTCCCGGTCCGGGAAGCGGTTGTCCAAACCCTCGAAGCGGTCTGGTCCGATCTTTTTGCCATGGTGTCCGGGACCGCTCTTGAAGCCGATGCCGAGGATCTTGGCTGGGCCTTCGTCAACATCTTCCACCGCTCCGCCGAACGCAAATCGACCGCCCTTGACCGGGCGACCGACGAGGTCCGCGCGCTGATTGCTACGGCCGATGGATCCGAGGTCCACACCCATGAACTCGAGACCCAGGTCGAGCGGGCGCAATGTGCCGAACGCGCGATGCTGGCGCTCGAGGAGATGCGCGAGGTCGCAGCATCCCTTTACCTCAACGAGTTCGGGTCATCGTGGAAGCCGGTCTCCAGTTCTCGCTTCAATCACAGCGTCATGCTGACTTCCGCACTCGTCGAAGGGCGCGACTTCCTGCGCGCCCGTGCCGAGGCCAAGCGCCGTGCGGCGGTGCCCGAAGGAACCCCTGTCGTGTTCGCTGGCGGGCGCACCCGTCATGCGACCGAGGACGATGCACTGACCTTCGGCAACAACGTCTGGGCAACGCTCGACAAGGTCCGCGACCGCGTGCCTGACATGGTGCTCATCCATGGCGGCGACACCAAGGGCGTCGACCGCCTGGCATCGAGCTGGGCCGAACGGCGCGGCATCCCGCAGGTCACGTTCTCGCTCGACATGAGGCTCGGCGCCCGTGCCGGCTTCAAGCGCAACGAGCGGATGCTCTCCCTGGATCCGCGCTACGTCATCGCCTTTCCAGGCAATGGCGTGCTCGAACGTCTGGTCATCGAAGCCAAGGCCCGGCGGATCACCGTGGTCGATCGGCGCGGGCCCCTTGGCACCAATCCGAAGAGCACTTCGGCAGGCACTGACTGAGGACATGCCGGTCCTCGCGCCAGCGCCGGGCCGGCGCTGGCGTCGTCCGTCAGAGGAAAGGCGCGCGCCTGTCGTTTGGAGCCAGCGAATGGTCGATGGCTTCATTCACCAGGAGGTATTCCATGATCGATATCGAGGCCGTGATGGCCGACTTTGCCGTTCGCCAGGCCGAGCGGCAGATGCAGGTTGCAGAAGAGATTCAGCAGCTCAAGGTCGCCATTCTTCCGCGCTTGCAGGAAGTCGGCATCGCCCGTGTCGACATCCGCTTTGACGGCTGCGGCGACAGCGGTGCCGTTGAAGAATGTGCATGCCTCGATGCAGCCGGCGCGGGGATCCCGTGCCCGGAAGTCTCCCTCATGGAAGGCGAAGCAGACAGCGTTGATCGTACCGGTTCCGCAGAGCCGCAATCACTCGGGCAGGCACTCGAACAGCTGACCTACCTGGCGCTCGAACGTCACCATCCTGGCTGGGAGATCAACGACGGTGCCTGCGGCGAACTCGTGATCGATGTGGCTGAAGCGACTTTCGTGCTCGACTGCAGTCTGCGCTTCATCGCCACCGATGATCATTCGACCGAGCTCTAGGAGATCAGGCATGGCCCACTGCTACTACCACGCTCTCTCGTCGGTCCGGAAATGGGGCGGCACGGTCGATGACTATCTCCCGCTGCACCAGTGGTTCGACCAGTCCAAGGCAATCCTGGCAGACCCACGGCACCGCGCGCTGCGGCACCATGCCGAGGGGATATTCATGCTCGAAACTTTGTTCGGCGAGACCCTCGTCAATGCCGATGGCCGGGTCGTTCCGGTGCGTCTGGTCGGCGAACAGCACGTACGCGAAGACCTGGGCTCTATCCCCTCCTTTGCGGACTGGGCGCGCTTGATCACGCCGCAGGCCTGGATGCTTCGAGGCAACCCTCTGGACGGCGCTGAAGGGGTGACGATCGATATGCATCTCCCCGGCGAAGCAGTTTCGTCCAGGAATGAGCCATCGGTTGGAGGAGCGGTTAGTACCGTGATCTAGGATGGGGTTCTCCGGTGGAAGGTCGGGCAGGGATGATCCAGCCAAGACCGGAGGGAAACGAGTCAGGGCTGACCTGTTCAAGGCATCCAGCTCCACCCGGCTTCGATGCAAACCTGTCCCTGAATCACCCCCCGTCGAGACGCGCAACCCGGATCAGGTCCGACCGAGTTGCCGGGCACGATTTTGCGCATCGCTGGTGCCGAAAACCGGTTCCCACTTTTCGGCGCGATGCTGCGTGCCCGGCTGCCCGCACCACCCGAACCAGTTCCGGGTTTCCCTTCGGTGCGCTTCGCCATGGGGCGCTTCTGCTCGGGTTTTGCAGCCGGGATGGACCCGGAATGCTCGATCAGGAGAAAGCCCATGACCAATCTCGTTATCCTCGTTGGCCGCATCGCTCGCGACCCCGAGACCCGCACCACCCAGGGCGGAACCAGCATCACATCGATCTCGGTCGTGACCGACCGTCCCGCCCGCAAGGATGGCAAGACCTACAAGGACGAAAACGGCTACACCGCCAAAGACAGCGAATTCCACCGGATCACCTGCTTCAACGGCCTGGGCCAGAACGTCGCCAAGTATTGCACCAAGGGTCAGCTCGTGACGGTCGAAGGGCGCATCCACTACACCCAGTGGGAAGATCAGAGCGGCTCCAAGCGCTACGGCTGCGAGATCATCGCCGACAAGGTCGACTTCCTCACCAAGGGCCGCTCAGGCAGCAACGAAGGTGCTCCCGATATCGACGAGGACTGAATGTCCTTGCCTCACGACAAGGCCCCGGTGGCAGACGCCATCGGGGCCTTTTCATTTGCACGCGTGCGATGCGGCGGCGCGGGGCATCGAACCCCTTGCCGCCGCCGGATGGGTTTTACGCGGGAGCAATCCGCTTCAGCGTCTCCTCGATCCCGAGCGCCATCGATGCGCGAACGATCTGGCGCAACTGCGCCGGATCGATCGTCTCCGCGCCGCACTCGATCAGCAGCTTTCCGAGTTCGGTCGCTGCTTCTTCGCGGAGACGCGCCTCCTGGTTCTCGAGTTGGGCACGCTGTTCACGCAGCTTCTTCAAGGCATCGCGGGCAGTAGGTTTGGACCTGGCCATAGTGCTTCCTTATTGCTGGCCGTTGGTCCCCTCCGCTGCCGATCTTGGCACTGCGGGCGCATGTAGGAAAATGGTTTGTGGGGCAGGTGTCGCGCTTCTGCGCTGACGTTGGAGAGGTCTCTCTCGCAGAAAGACCAAGTGTGATGCGGACTTTGGGGCTGCGTCAAGGACGACGGGGCCCCACCATTTTTACCGGGCAAGCCCGGCAAAAATCGTTGCCCCCATCGCCGCTTCGCGGCCGCTATCGCGGTCCCTGACCCAGCCCGTCACCCACATCCTTCGCAGCTCCTGATGCGACGCATCGAACATCAGGAGGAAAGATCATGTACGCTTCACTGAACATTGCCGCTGCTGGTCCCGCCGCCGATCAGGCAGCCTTCGTTGCTGCCCTGGATCAGGCCCATGCCCGGTCCCTTCACAGCTACTTCACGCAGTACGTCCTGACCGATGACGAGGCAGGGTATATCGCGGTCGATGAAGGAGATTACGGCGCGTTGCCCAAGGCCATGCTGGACCGTGTCATCGACACTGTGCCGGGCCGTCTCAGCGATGAATTCTGACCCGCCGGTTTGGGAGGAGGTCCGTCAGGGCTTCCTCCTTTCTTTTTGCTCGCAGACCGTTGCGGCACCCCTCGGCCGGTACGGGAAGGCGGGTCGACAGCGTCAGTCGGCGGTATCAGGACGGTCGAGATCGGCGAGCCGTTCCGGCATACCCAGAACCTTCAACGCCGCGGCCTCAATGGCTTCTGCCTGTGTCGGGAAAGCCTCGGAGGAACTGATCGACACCCCGTTCGGGTAAGTGACCGTTGCCTGGAAACCATTGCCCTTCGGTGTCGCACTCAATGTGACTTGGCCCATGCGGCGCCTCCTTTCTACCCGGAATATTGGCTGCATCATAGGCGTCGATCCCGTCTGTGCCTATCGCGATCCGCGGATCGGCTACCTGCCGAGGACCCTGGGAATGGGGATCGCAAAACGCATCATCCGTTACAGGATCAATAGCTGGTTCCTCTCCTCGCAGTTGGGGACAGTTGGGCACACCCTACGCGACAGGTCGCAGGAAAGGTGGGCGAAAAAAATATGCAATCACAAAGGAATAGATCGAGTTTTGCGAAATGGCAGCTTCTCCGTCAAAATTGACGGGGGCGAGGGGAATTACGTGGATTTGACCAAGGTCAGGTCAAAAATGGCGGGATTCCGCAGCCCTTGATGTTCTTGACATGTTCTTGAATCTGACTTAGCTTCGATCGTGCCTTTCGCAGTGTGAATCGGGCTCCTGACCACAAGGAGTCCGTGCATGACACGGCCAATCTGTCTCCAGGTTTACATCTCCAGCGAGCTCAGTTCGCTGATCCGTAAGGCTGCCAAGGCCAAGGGGATCAGCATGAGCGAGTGGGTCCGCGCCCTGCTCGCCAATGCCTGCACCGAGGACGAGCTTGCCTCGCGGCTCGACGCTTCCATTGAGCGCATTTCCCGCCGCTCGGTGTTCCTCATGGTCGGTGTGGATGCGCTGCTGGCAGGCCACCCCGATCACGCTTTGCGCGGTCGGGCCCACCAGGCTTACGTGCGCAAATGCAAGGAGCTCGGCCTTGCCGCCGCTACTGGCGGGGGAGGTTCCGATGAAGCGTAATCTCGTCAACTTCACGCGTGGCAGCCAGCTGCTCGGACACTTCAGCTTCATGTTCGCGGCGGGTCTCAAGGGCCCACTGATCGTTGCCGCGCTCGTGATCTCATGGACATCATGGTGGACCATTTCGGCAGGCCTCACCGATCACGAAGTCTATCTCGTTTGGATGCGGATCTACGCTGCCATCTACGGCTTCATGGAGTTCGATCCCGCCAAACGGATCACCTTGGAAACCGCCTTCGGCGCGACCATCCAGTTTCCGATTGCCCAGCTCGAGCATTACCCCCCGGTGGTCCATGCGTGGGAGAAGCTGATGGCGCTTCTGACCAGTGCCTTGTGGCGTTCCGGGTTCTTGTTGGTCCCCGCATTTGCCGCCTTCTACTGGTTCGCCGAGCGGTTCGGTGGCCGCTCCAAAGAACGCAAACACGAGCGCGGCGCGATGCTGGTTACGCTCCCTGAACTCCTCGATGAATTGACCGCACACAACCGGCGCGAGCGCTCCCGTGAGCTGGATACCGCGCTGGGCTGGAAATGGCGGCTCAGCATGCCGCGAGAGATCGCCCGGGTCTTTCCCTATCGGCCATCGCATATCGCCACGGTCTCCTATCCCTGGCGGCTCGAACAAAGCCATGCGATGCTCATTGGCACCACCGGTATGGGCAAGACCGTGGCGATCTCCGACATGATTGCGGAAGCCAGAGCCAAGGGCCAGCGTTGCGTGGTCTTCGATCTGACCGGCGCCTTTATCGAACATTTTCATGCGGCCCATTGCGACATCATCCTGAATCCGCTCGATGCGCGTTGCCCCCAGTGGAGCCTGTTTGACGAATGCCGTTCTGAAGGTGAGTTCTGGGCCGCCGCAGACGCCCTCGTCCCCCATGACGGGGGCGGAGAAGCCCAGTTCTGGGTGATTGCTGCACGAGCCCTGTTCGTCGAATTCTGCCTCAAACTCGTGGCCGAGGGCAGAGCGACCAACGACGCCCTGGCCCGTGAGCTGATGACCGCAGACCTGTCGCGCGTTCATGCCATGATGCGAGGGACGATCGCCGATCCGCTGACCGCGCCGGAAGCTGCCCGCATGGCAGAATCGATCCGGGCCGTTTTCAACGTCAACGCCAAGGCGCTCAAGCTGCTGCCCACTGCCGGTCCTCGTTTCTCGGTGCGTCAGTGGATCGAGGACGGGGCCGATAGCGCCCGAAGTGAAGGCTCGATCCTGTTTATTTCGGCTCGCTATGTCGACATGAGCGTCTGCGCGCAGTTGCTTACACTCTGGCTCGACACGGCCATGAACACGCTGATGACGATGCCCCGCACCCGCGATCTCAAGTGCTGGTTCTTCGTCGATGAGCTGGGAGCATTGCACCGCCTGCCAGCCCTCGAGAAAGGCTTGCAGACGGCGCGCAATTTTGGCGGCGCGATTGTCCTCGGGCTTCACGCTTATGCCAAGCTCAAGGAGGTCTACGGCGAGAACATGGCGATGACGCTGGCATCGCTGGCCCGGACCAAACTGATCCTCGGAACCGCCGACCGCGAAACGGCCACCTGGTGCTCCGACTTCATCGGCCATCGCCAGGTCAGGGACATGGAGGAGGGCTACACTTACGGCTACAACAATGCCCGTGATGCGGTCAGCCTCACCCCGCGCAAGCACATCGAGCCGCTCCTGCTGCCCGACCAGCTGATGAACCTGCCGCGCCTGTCAGGGTACATCAAGTTCCCCGACGGCTTTCCTGCTGCGCCGGTCAAGCTGAAGCCCGTCGACCGACCCAAGCGGGCGGAAACCTTCATCGCCAGGGTCAAGGACAGCCCGAAGGCAAGGGTCACGGTGCCCCATCCGGCGGCGGAGCAGCCAGAGCAGCCGATAGCGCCGACAGGCAGTGAGCATCCCTCGTCCAACGATGACGGAGCGGGCAAGCCGGTCGTCCCAAAGCAAGGAGAGCTTGCCCTGGATCAGGGACCGAAAGTCGCGCCGAGACAAGAGCCTGACGCGCCAGCCAAGGACCTTGAACGGGCAGTGGAACGCACACCCGGCAAGACGTCGAAGAAGCGGGAACCGGCAACTCGCTCCGGCCAGGAGAAGGCAGGCAAGGCCAGGAAGGAGCAGTCGAATACCAGAACCGATGCGCGTGCGCGAAAAGCTGGACCTTCCGCCCGCCCGCTTCTCCCGACGGGCGAAGCCTCAGCGACTCCGGATCAGTCAGCTTCTGCCAAGGGTGCTGCCCGGCCCGGCGCGCCCGACACTAAGGCGCTGCAAGAGAGCAAGCCGGATACCCCAAAGAGCCAAGGTTCCAGCGATGCTGCCGCGCGCAAGCTGATGCTTGAGGATGGATTGCGGGAGCATGAGCCTCCGCCGATCACTGGTCCCGATCTTGGCGACATGGAGATGTGAGCATGTCGCTGGGATCCTCGGCATGGGGGACCGCCCCATGCTGTCGGTAGCCAATGTCCGCACCGCCGGCGGCGCGGCCAACTACTTCGCTGCCGACAATTACTACACGCGGGCTGATGCCGATCGCTCGGGTGAATGGCTAGGGAAGGGCGCTGCGGCGCTCGGGCTCAAAGGGGCCGTAGACGCGCGGCAGTTCGAGGCAATCCTCAAGGGGATGTTGCCTGACGGAAGCCGCGTCGGCAGTGACAACCGGGCGCACCGGGCGGGGACCGATCTCACCTTTTCGATGCCGAAAAGCTGGTCGGTCCTCGCTCTGGTGGGCGGCGACAAACGGATCCTCGATGTCTACGCGTCGGCCGTCCGGGAAACCCTGCGCTGGGCCGAGAAGAACCTTGCCGAGACCCGGATGGAGGTTCGCGGCAGAGAGCGTGCTGTCCAGACCGGCAATCTTGCAATCGCGCTCTTCCAGCACGATACCAATCGCAACCAGGAGCCCAACGCCCACTTCCATGCCGTCATTGCCAATGTGACGAGAGGGGCCGACGGCAAATGGCGGGCGCTGCGCAATGACAAGCTCTGGCAGCACAATACCTTGCTCAATGCCATGACGATGGCGCGATTTCGCCTGAGCGTCGAGAAGCTCGGCTACGAGGTCGGTGAGTTCGGCAAGCATGGCACTTTCGAGGCCGTAGGTGTGCCCAAGGCGGTCCGCGATTCCTTCAGTTCCCGGCGAGCGGAAATCCTGGAAGCGGCCGCCCAGATGAACTTCTCAGGGCCAGGCGTCCTCGATGCTGCAACCTTGATGACCCGGGCCGACAAGGGGCGGATCGCAGATCGCGATGCGCTGACGCAGCAGTGGCAGGAAGCGTCCGCGAGGCTGGGCTTTGAGCCCGCCACGGTGATTGCCAGAGCCAATGCTCGCAGTGCGCAGGATCTTGGCAATGTGACCGGCTTGAGGCCAACGATGCGCGCGCTTGTCCGCAATGTTCAGGACCTTGCAACCTCCTTTGCCGAGCGCCTTGGCCTGCGCGAAGGTGACCCACTGATACCTGCCCGACTGAGCAATCGCAGTGTCGAGCAGGTCGCCGCAATTCATGCAGTCGCCTCGGCTGTGCGGCATCTGGGCGAGCGGGAGGCGGCCTTCACCCGGGCCGAAATCTACCGTGCAGCGCTTGGCTTTGCGCTCCCGACTTCACTTGCAGACATTGAGCACCGCGTCGACCAGCTGCTCCGCCAGGGACATCTGGAGAAGGGCAGGGGTGCCGACCGAGAACTGCTGACGACACGCGACGCCATAAGCCTCGAACAGCGCATCATTGCCGGGGTTGAAGACGGGCGCGGCGCCGCGCCGGCGATTGTTTCTCCCGACCTTGCCGGGTCCCGTCTGCAGGCCCTGTCCCAGATCAAATACGGCATGACCTTGAATGCGGGACAGGAAGGGGCAGGGCGTTTGCTGCTTAGCTCGAACAACAGGATCGTGGCGATCCAGGGCGTCGCGGGCGCAGGCAAAAGCACGGTACTCAAACCTGTCGCTGATATCCTCCGCGAGGAGGGAAGGGCCGTGCTTGGGCTCGCGGTGCAGAACACGCTGGTCCAGATGCTCGACCGCGATACAGGCATTGCGTCGATGACGGTGTCGCGGTTTCTCGCCCGGCACCGCGATCTCCTTGAAGGGGCCGATGTGGACCGTCTCGCCGAGGCGCGGGCCGACATGCGCGGCACCATCGTGCTGCTCGACGAGGCATCGATGGTTGGCAATGCCGACAAGGAAAAGCTGGTTCGGCTGGCAAACCTGCTCGAACTCGGCCGCTTTGCCAGCATTGGCGACCGCAAGCAGTTGGGTGCCGTCGATGCTGGAAAGCCATTCGATGTGATGCAGCAGGCCGGCATCGAGACTGCGGTGATGGGCACCAATCTTCGCGCGCGCAGCGAAGGCCTGCGTGAAGCCCAACTGGCAGCGCAAGAAGGGCGCATCGAAGACGCCATGCGCCATTTGGCACCCCAGGTGGTTGAGGCGGGGAATGATGCTGCTGTCGAAGCTGCCGCAGCCTGGCTGTCGCTCTCGACCGCCGAGCGCGAGGCAACCGCAATCTATGCCTCAGGCCGAAACTTGCGCACCGCCGTGAACGATGCGGTGCAGACCGGCCTTAAAGCGAGCGGCGAGCTTGGTCCTGAAACCATGCAGCTCCGGACCCTTTCGCGCGTCAATGTGACCCGCGAGGAGCTGCGCTATGCGAGCACCTATACGCCCGGCATGGTGGTCGATGTCGCGCGGCGTCAGCGAAGCCAAGGCCTTGCAGCAGGCGAATACCGGGTGCTCGGAACCGACGTGGTCCGGGAGCGGGTCACGCTGGAAAACGCGCGTGGCCGCCAGTTCGAGTTTCGTCCCGGTCAGATCAGGCCGCAAGGTGAGCAGGATCCGCTGCGCCTGTTTGAAGTCCGCGCCCTCGACATTTACACCGGCGACAAGATCCGGTGGACCGAGACCGATCACCAGCGGGGCCTCCTCAATGCCGACCAGGCCCGGATTGTTGCAGTCGACAAAGGGGCTGTCGTGGTGAAGACATCCTTGGGCGCAGAGCACAGGCTGGAGCAGGGCGACCCGATGCTTCGCCGTCTCGATCTCGCCTATGCGCTCAATGCCCATATGGCTCAGGGGCTGACCTCTGATCGCGGCATTGCTGTCATGGACAGCCGTGAGCGCAATTTGGCCAACCAGCAGACGTTCCTGGTTACAGTCACGCGGCTGCGCGATGGCCTAACCCTCTATGTCGACAATTCTGGCAAGCTTGAAGCGGCGATCGAGCGCAATGCCGGCATGAAGCGCTCGGCACTCGAAACGGTCGATCTCCTCCGCGATGCGGCCGCCAAAGGGCAGGCCAAAGATCGTGTGGCTCCAGCACCGGAACGCAAGCCGCCAGAGCTTGACCGATCGATCACCAAGCCATTCGAGATTGGCATCTAGCGTCCCGCTGTCTCCATGCGTCCGCACATGGCCGGTTGACGTTAAGTTCTTTATTTGTTCTCATTGGCCCATGCCCCGAATCGCCGACGATATCCTACTCACCCATCTCGAAGTCGCGCTGGCCGTTGCGCCGGAGCACACGCTCGTCCGTCTCAATGCCGATGATCCACGCGCCCAGCGCAGCGCCAGGGTCGATCTGGCTCGTCATCTTGTCGAGCGCATGCGCGGTTTCACGATCGAAGGCGACAGCCATGGCTGCCCGGGCGCGCAATCATGTCTGTTCCCTGGCGATTTGTTGCCGATCGGATGAACTGGCTGGTCTCGTCGAATAGGCTTACTGCAGTGGCTTGTCCGAGGCGTTGGAGCTCAGCTGGACAATCCGCTCGGCGATAGCCTGCCATGTCCGAATTCCGGCATCATTGCCAGCAAGTGCAAGAGCCCCAATCTGCTCGGCGACGTGCAAGGGAGTCTTGTCCCCATGATTTTGCAGGACATGGTTAGCGCAGGCCCAGAGCTCCCAGTCGCTCAGCATCAGCGCAGTACGCTGACGACCCCGCCAACCGTCGCATATAGGCCATAGGCGACGAAGGCTGCGGCAAGGAGGAATTCGAGGCGGAGTTTGAAGACAGACGGTCGAGGCTGTCCGGCAGGCCATATCTGGTCGCAGGCAAAGCCGTTGAACCCCGACGCTCCCCGACCACTTCGACGCGGGCGCCGATGAATTTCCGTACCTGGCGGGTGTTGTCGAGTTCCCAAGTCCCGCCACCGTCAGTTCGCAGCACCGGTCCGTTGGCCGCCCATTCGACGATGCCGGTCAGATGCGTGGTGCTGCTCACCGGCAAGCTGGGCCTTTCCAGTAGCGATCCCAGCGCAGGACCGTGCCGGTCTTGATCATGGCGCATGACAGATCGGCACCTGACGGCAGGCGGCACCAGGCAGCGGTCCTGTTTCCGCCAGCGGGCCCCTCGGATCGGCATGTCAGCCGCGGCCCCCTTACCACCACATGGCCGGTCGAGATCGTTCCGCGCGCGCCGCCCATCAGCCGTACCAGTGCATCGCGTGCCTCAATTGCGGTGGCATCGGGGCATGGTTGATTTGAGCGGCAGGTGCCGTCCATTTCCCGGGCAGCGATACCGGCGATCCGCAGGTGAGGGCCTTCTGCACACCAGACGGGACCATCGCCATCCCAGACATGGGTTGGCGTGCAGGTAAAGGTCTGCCCGGAAGCGACGATCGAAGCGGCAAGGAGGGCAAGCATCAGAGGACCACCTTAGAGCGCCCGTCCGAACCAGAGAACCCGTCCGACGATGTTGAGCGTGCGTTTCTCGAGGCCGCGCCAGCTTGGATAGGCAGGGTTGTCGCTCAGAACCGACGCGCGCTTGCCCTGCGGTTCGAGGGCAATGCGCTTTACGCTCAGCATGTCGTCCATCCGCAGGACATAGATCCCGTCTCGCAGCCGCGACTGGCCATCCCCGAGATCGACCATCACCTCGTCGCCATCGTGGAGGGTGGGCTCCATGGAGTCGCCATGTACGGCGATGATCGACAGGCTCGATGCCTTGCTCGCGGTCAATCGCCGAAGCCACTTCTCGTCGAAGCCGAACTGCGCGGATTTGGCTTCCATTTCGGCCAAAGCGCCGTGGCCGGCTGATGCCTCGACATTGAGCAAAGGCACATGGACGAGTTCGACCACCGGGCCTGAGCGGCGGGCAGGGGCTCCAAGAACCTTCTCATCGACCCCGAAAAATCGCGCCAGGACCGAGCGATCCTGCTCGTCCAGCTGCCTCGGGCTGCCGCGCCGAATATACTGCTGGATGTAAGCGGCATTGCGCCCCAGCAGGCGCGAAACCGAGGAGTAATTCACCCCTCGTTGCTGGATCAGTTCGTCCAGGGCTTTCCGTGCATCGTCCATGACTGCCAGTCCAATCGCGGGCGCCTAGGAAAATCGATCCTAGACTCTAGGAAGCCTTCCTAGTAAGAACATAACAAGAACGCAAGCTTAAAGCGAGTCTAGGACGATGGACCTACTGGAGCAGATTGAGGCATATCTGGCACAAACACGCACGCCGCCGAGCACCTTTGGTCGGTTGGCGGTTGGAGACCCGCGATTTGTGAAAGATTTGCGAGAAGGTCGGCGACCGCGCTTGACAACGCAGGCGAGGGTGAAGGCGCTCATAGCTCCGTCAGGAAATTCCAAAAATTAAAGTAGTGTTACAAATCTATCGAGCATGTAGATATTATTAATGAAACCTCCTATTATTCAGAATTGGCCTTTGTTGTGTATGCGATAAATCCGCCTTGCTGAGATATTTTCTACAACAATATTTTTTCTAGATTTTCGGAAAGTTGAGAGTGCAGCATGTACCGTATTGGTTTTCCAGCCCGTGGCATCGACGAGTTCTGAAATAGTCACGCCGGTCTTCTGTGACAGCATAGCGACGAGCAGTGCCTGTTTGGTTCCCTCGCGCGGCTGATGCTCCTCGGCGCCACCGCTGTCGAAAGTATGGTCTGAGCAGGCCATGCCGTTAGCCACCCTCAATCTGAAGCGGTTTGCCACTGAACACCATAAGGCTTTCAGGCTCGGATGCGAACCAAGCGTAGCTGCCCCAAGCCAAGCTGCTCACAGTCTTTCGAAAAGTTGCTGAGGCGCGATCCAGATATGCGGTCACAAACGCGACGTGTTGGGGTGCAAAACCCGCGCCCTCTGCGATTTGCAGGAGCGCAGTCTTGCGCGCATCATTCACAGGACCATCCGTATGTACAACTTCGACGAACACCAATAGCGGATGCGCTGGGCCAAGATCGACCAGCACAATGTCGGGCAAACTCTTGTCGGCCGGGATGGTCAGGCCGATTGCCTTGGCGAGCTCGTCGTCCCGTGCGACCACTTTGTTCCCGCTCTCGCTCAACGTGATCACGCCAGGCTTTTGCAGGAACTTTGGCGCAAAAACCTCAACAACCGCTTTGGAGATATCAGCGCTCGGCCCGGTCGCCATGCGGCGGGTTTCACCATTGGGGAACGTGACCAGCTCGTAAGTGCCGCCTGCGGCAGCACCCTTGCGCACAATCGCGATGCGGGCGAGAGCACCCGCATTGAGGTGTTTCTCGCGCCACGCGGCTGCTTTGGCGATAAAGGTCGCCTCGTTCAGATCAGGTGAAAATAGCTCCGCGAACTCCGCCTGTAGGGCATACCTCCCTGCCGACGATGTGGTGGCCACCGGCCGATCGATGACGGCGCCGTTTTGGAGCAGAGCGTATCGGATCGTATCGTCCCGGATCGATTCCCGCGTGTTGACCGCATACCACCGGTCCGGGATGTTCAAGCCTTTGCTGGATTTCATCGAGACGGGCACCCAAGCTGCGCGATCATCAGCACTTGTCAATGCCGCCTGCGCGTCCGTCATTCGCGTCACCTGATCAGGCCGGAGCCAAGCTCCCTTTCCTTCCACAGCGCCGACGTAGAGCATCACAAAAATCGTCTTGGCTGCGATCTCCCAGATCGAATGCTCGCGGTTTGCGGAACCTTCGGGGAAAATTTCCGGTAAGCGCGCGTGGATTTCCTTCCACGGTAGGAGTGGAGGGAGCGTCATGCTTTGAGGCCATAGAGGCCGCGCAGAGCCCTCTCGATTGTTGCACGCGGAGCGTCGTTTGCGACAAGCCGCTCGATTTCCGCCATGGCCGAGGCAGGCGGCAGCGGAATGGCCTCCAATTCAAACGCCGACACAGCGACACTCCCGCTAATGCAGCGAAACACCTGATCGACTACATCGCTGTTGATCGCGGCGGCAACGGCAGCGGGGGTCACTTTCGGCTTTCCGATCGCGCGCACCATATTCAAGTGGTTTTCGACGATGACGCCGCCCTGCGCGTCAATGAACTCCTGTGGTAACTCTGCGGCGATGAGGCGACGCGCTTGCTCCTTGGCCGTCGTCCGCTGCACGAGGACGCACCCCTGATCGACAATGAGCCAGTCATGACTGGCCTCGGTCTTGAAGTAGGGCGCATGATTCTTCTTCTGCGCACGGAAAACGAAACGCCCGTCGGTTGTCACCGCCTCTGCCCAGATCAGTGGAAGCAGCCCACGCGCCGCGCGAGTCCGCATCTGCGGCTTGAACCTGTTCCAGACGAGCGGGCCGGTCGAAACACCATATCCCCAGTCAGAGAGGCGCGAGGCCATGCCCTCTGCCGCTTTGATAAGCCCAACATGACCGGGTTCGCGCGGCGCGAGCCAGGGCGCGCCAGAGGCCTCCGGCAAACCGACCTTGCCATTCTTAGTTAAGCGCGCCTCGCGCTCATTATCAACATGGAGATAATGGACCTGGAAAGCATTGCGCTTTCCGCCCTTCCGGTAGAGCGCGAGGAGGGTTTCTTGGAGCACATCCTCGAAGACGCCTCGGCGCGCATGCACGAAATCAATCGCGACAGGCGGAGCCTCGGCTGCGAGAAGCTGGCGCAAGGCAGTGTAATACTGCCCGCCCAGGACGCTTGTGGGCGTCAAGTAAGCGATAACCCCGCCCGGCCGCGTCCATCGCAGCGCAACGTCTGTGAACACCCCATAGAGATTGGCATGGCCGAAAAGGCTGCGTGCATAGCGCGAGCGCTGCGCGGCGGAGAGCGTCACGCGCCCATAAGGCGGATTACCGATTACCAAGTCATATTGTGCCACCGGCGTTTCTTCCAGCGAGTCACAGACTTTCACGAAGACGGGCGCGTCGCGGCCGCTCGCCATGCTGAGATCAGATAGGAAGATTTCAAGCGCGGCCTGGGAGAGTGACGCCGCATGCGGATCGAGTTCGAGGCCCGAAAGATGAGTCCCGAGATGAGCAAGTACAAAAGGCGGCTCGCACTTTTCAAGCGCCCGGCGCTTGCGTGCGGCAACTTCCAACAGGAAGGCACCCCCACCACTCGCCGGATCGAGCACACGTGCACTTGACCAATCTACGCCCCCTTCATCTGCGAGATCGAGCAAGCGCTGAGTCAGCGCCGGGGGCGTGTAAAATGCCCCGAGGGCGCTGCGCTCCTTCCCTGGTAACAGGGTCGTGTAGAGACTGGTTAGGAAGTGGCAACCTTCTAGGGTCGGCAGCGTCGCCGCCTCGCGCCCGATGGATGTGGCGAGCTGGCGCGGGGTCGCGTCCAACCTTCCCCGCACAGTTACGAAGGGAGGACTGAGGGTCAGTTCAGGCGCGACGCAGGCGGCGAATGCCTCAATGGCTGCTCTGGCAAAAAGGGCTGCCTGGCTGGTGCGGCGTGTCTCCGGGATTGTTTCTGCCCAAGCCCTCGAAATAACACGGGCGCGTGCCAGCTCGACGCGTTTGACGTCGACCGCTGCGGCTGAGTCGGCCGTCGCGGGATTTTTCAAGCGTGCAGCTGATATGGGATTTGTCATATCTTCCCCCTTGGCCGTGCCCTAGCCGTTTTCGGCCTGAATGGCGCTACAATGATTTCGTCGGCTCGTTTTCGGATTTCCGCGATGTCAAAACTTGTCTGCATCTCCATCAGCTGCTCGATGGAGACGCCGAACGCCTTCTCTATTCGAATCGCCATTTGAGGCGTGAGATCCGAGCGGCCATTAAGCAGTGCAGAAAGCGCAGGGCGAGTCACGCCAAGAACCTGAGCGGCATCCGTCACTGACAAGCCATTGGCCTCGATGATTGCGCTTTTTAGGAAGTCTCCCGGATGGCCACATAACAATGGATTGCTATCGGTTTGCATACATAGCCTTTCCGCCCCGAGCTGATTTGAGGCACTGTGGCCCGTAAAGAGACGCTTTACAAGCAAAATGTGCTCCCTCTTTGTTCGCGTCTCTATCGCGAAAAGCTTGGAAGTTGAGGAGAGGTTGCGGTAGCTGCTGGGGGTCAGAATTTCCTGTCCCTCGGCCTCGTTTCTGCTATGTTCCAAGGAGACCTGAGATGAACGCCATCATGACGAATTTCGACATTGAAAGCGCCGAGGCGCACGGAACCCGCAAGTGGGAAGGGCTGTCTGAAATCGATCAGGCAATCCGCGAAAACCGTCTGACAGAATATCGGATCAAGAAAGCTTGGGCTGATCCGTGGTCGCGGATCCTGAGCATCGTCGTCGTAGTTATCTTCGCCCTTTTTGCGGGGTTCGTGATCTACTGGGACCTCCTCAGGGGCTGACGCCTACCACTCTTTGACGTCATCGGCGGCCTCCGCACTTGCGCCCTGCGCTCCCTTAGTGACCGCGTCGAGGCGTCCCCTGGATCCGCCGATCTTCTGGCGACCAGCAGCCTGAGCCTTTTGTACCTCATCATGGAGATCGCCGGCGCCCACTTGGGGCACTGAGCGGGAACCGCCTCCGCCAGTCTGCGCGCGCCCGCGTACTGATCCGGCGTCAGAGATAGCTGGACGGGACACGGACTTTCCGGGGGCAAGAACCAGGCGATCTTCGATCCCGTCCCGAAGCTGCTCGGCATAACCTTCAATGAACTTGGCCTGCAAGGCTTGGCCTTCCGGACTGAGCTGGAAGGTCACGTCGTCGAACCGCACATTGCCGTAGAAGTCTCGGTTGCGCTCAATCTCGACCAATCCCCATTCACGGTAGGCTTGGGACAAATTGAGGCTTCCTGCCGCGCTGTTGCCCTTGAAGAAAGACGCCTGGCTTTCGAGGCGGTTGGCAAGCTCCTCGGCGCGCCTTGCCTCGCGGCTGTAGCTTTGCGCTTCGGTGAGGGACGCGTTCATGCCGCTTGCCGTGCTCGAAATTGAGGAGCTGCTCGAGGTGCTGACCGATCGAACGAAACCATCGCGGGTACTCGACCAATTCCTGCTGTCGGACATCTGGGCCAAGCTACCGAAGATCCGCGAGCGATCCTCCGATGCAATGCCAATGTCGCTGTCTGTCCACGTTTGGTTGCGCCCTCCCTTGGCGCCGATATTGGCGGACGCGACGCCGTTCGTTACACCGGCGCTCGCGCCAGCTTCCCCGTTCAAGAACCACGCTACAGTGATGTCATCGGCGGCCCTGCGCGACAGCCCGAATTGCCGCTGCAGATTGGTTGATGCCTGATCGACCTCGCTGAACGCGGTCTGGATGCTGTCGGAATTCGAGGTGCCGGTTGCGCTCTCGAAGGATGCGCCGCGGCTGAACTGGTCCCTGAGCTCGCGGAACTTCGTGACCGCGCTGGTCGTCGATTCCGTTGCGACATTGGCATAAGTCTCGCTGTTGGCGCGGGCCTGCGATGCCATCGTCGAAAGGCGCGCCGTGAACTCCTGGCCCAGCGTCGGCGTGAAAGGATAGCTGGATGTCGGGATCTGATCGTAGCTGCCGTCCGGGAAGCTCGTGGTCATTGCCCCGGTGTCGCTGAAGGTCCGCGTCTGCGGAGCGCCATAGGTGAAGCTCGGCGCTATCGTGCCTTGCGCGAACTGGCGAGTGAGGACGCTCGAGTTTTCGAAGCTAGTGTTGCCGAGCGAGACGTTGCCGGTACTCGCCTCCCGGGCCGCTTCCTCGGCCGCGTTCTGGCTCGGATTGAGGTAGCTCGTGGCGTGGTGGGAAATCGCCATGGCGCCCTTGGCCACACCGCCTGCCAGGAACGGCACCGATGCGATGAGATAGCCGGCCAGCAGACCGATATCGCTGTTGACGTCGGCCATTCCGGTAAAGCTCGCCAGGCTGAGGCCGTTGCTGCCCGTGACCGCGCTCATGTCGGCCGCGCCCTTGTACATCAGCATCATGTGGAGGATCACGAACAGCGGCCCCCAGGCCGCGAGATAGAAGAAGCCCGTCACATAGCCCTTGAGTGCGACAGGTCCCGTCTTGGGGAGCAGGAAGAGCGGGAAGAGCACCGGAAACAGCGCATAGAACAGCACGGTCAGCACGACGTTCAGGAGTGGGACCCACTTCATGGCGTTGCTCGCAATCGAGCCATAGGTCCGCTCGGTCTGAATGTCGGCGCGGGTCTGGGCGTAGACGTCGACATTGCCCGCGCCGCTGGTGCCGGACATCGAATGCATGGCCTGGCTCATCGCATTGATAGTCAGCGTCTGCTTGAAGATTTCGGTCGCGTTGGCCGAGACGCCGGTGAGGTACTGATAGGCCACCGGCAGGTCGGCAAAGAGCTTCGCCTTGGCGAGCGCGGCCGTCTGGTTGGGGTAAAGCTGGCGGCCAAACACCGATCCCATCGCATCGACGAGGCCGGCCCACTGCGCATTGAGCGTGTCATAGGCCTCGCGGCAGGTCACGATGTTCGAACTCACCTGGCCTGAAGTGGCATCCCGGGTCAGGAACCGCTGCGCGCGTGCCTGGCTTCCCGGCGCGATCGTCGCCCAGATGTCGCCGGTTTCCGCGAGCTCCTTCATCGAGTAGCGGCCGAGCAGCACGTCGTAGAACACGCATTGCCGGAAATGCTCGTCGAGATTGGCAGCAAACTCCGGGTCGGAAACCCGCAAGGACCGCGTCGCATCATAGAGCCGGGCGCCGTAGATCATGCCATTCTTCGAATAATTGAGATCACCGGGCAGTCCGAACACCACTTCTGCCGAGCCCGTCAGGTAGTCGCCGACCTGGCTGGTAAAGCTCGCCATCAAGGCAAGACCCAGCGGCACGTTGCTGACATTGGCCGGGGCGAGGCTCGGGTTGAGCCGATCGGTCACACGGACGTCGAGCCGCGGCACCATGAGGCAGGAGTAGATAAGCGTTGCGCCGAGGAACCAGTTGATCCAGGCGCGCCAGTCCTGATTGAACGCAAGGGTAATGGCAGACAGGCCAAGCCCCATCACCATCACCACCTGGAGCAGGCTCTTGTAGCCGCCGTTGCCGGTCCAGGCGGCAACCGCCTGGAAGACGTTGACCAGATAGTCCCCGCCGCCGACCGTGAAAATCTCGACCATGTCTGTTGTCCCGCCTGGATGTGGTTGGTCCGGTCAGTGGGTGAGGGCGCGGTTCTGGACGCCGCGCGACCAGTCCAGCGATGCGGCCATTCCGGGCGACATCGAGGCGGCCAGCACGTTCTCGATGAACGCCGTCTTCTCGATGATCTGCAGCACTGCATTGACCTTGAGGTGCGTGTTGGCCTGCCGGTCAGCGAGAGCCTGACGCACGACATTGACCTGATTCTGCCACATCGCGATCTTGGCTTCGTCGGCCCCGATGAAACTCGACATCGAGCGGCCCGCCTCGCTCACGATCCGGTCGAGCACGGCAAACAACAGGTCGACACTGGCGATCTCGGCCAGGGTCTCCCGGTCGTCGGTCGGCATGCCCCTGCCATAGGCCGCCTGGACGGTCAGGATCTTGTAGAGCGGGATGGACGCGACTTGCAGCAGTTCCTTCTGCTCTTCGCTGATCGCGGTGTCGTCGCGGATGGCCTGAACCATACCGCCGATGAGCGCAGCCACGCGCGGCCGCAGCGCTTTCGATGCCGGCAGGCTCAGCGACTTGAAGCCCGGGTTGAGGCACTTTTCCGGCTCGTCGCAGTCGAAAATGAGGACATTGCCATTCGCCGTGCCATCCAGCAGCGAAGTCACGAGGGTGGACGAGGCTTCGCCGACAATCGGCACGAACTTGCCCGGCTCATCGTCCTTTGGGGGCACGTATATTATCGTGCCGAGCAGCGTCATCGCATATTCGGCGAGCTCTTCGTCGAACCGGCCGCCTGGCGAGAAGAACGCCGACTTCTTGAGGATCGTCCAGGTGTAGTTGCGCGGCACCCCGGGATTGACGTCATCATATTTGCCTGAGCCTTGCGCGGTCGTGCTCGATCGCTGCCCCTTGGTGCCGCACCCATGCTTGGCCGCGGCATAGTCGGTGAAAATCCCTTCGGAGTTGCCGATAGCCTCGCAGATCGCCTTGTCGGCCAGATCGCCCTTGGGCCAGATGCCGCCCACCAGCCCCTGCGCCATTTCGCAGGAGTTGATGTTGAGGTTGTTCATGAGCTGAGCCTTCTGGCTGAACTCCTGCATGATCTTCGAGCATTCCGGGCAGACCGTGTCGATCGCCAGGCTGAAAGCAAAGCCGACCGCATTGTTGGCGACAGCCTTCAGCATCGCGACGATCTCGCTCGCGTTGATGAAGCTGAAGGATCCGGCGAAGATGTCGATGCCGCCGCAGCCCGCACGGGCGCGCGGCAATTGCAGATTGGCGATGTTGGTCGTCTTCTGCGGGAAGCGCGTCCAGACGTTGCCGAGGCTGTAATAGCCTGCCGACTGACCCTCGAACGCGGTCGGCCCATTGACGTTAGCGGCGCCGCCAACATCGTTGAGGAACGAGTCCATCGAGCTGCCGACATCGGCCGATGCGCTGGTAAGGGGGAGGGTAGCCGCGAGGATCGCGGCGACGGCACGTTTCATCCTAGTAGTCACGTCCGGCTTCCTTCGATGTGAGGAGGTAAATGCGATCCTGGAGCTCGTCGGCACTCATCACGCCGTAGCCGATCGGGATGGGCTGGCCCTTGGCGGCATCCCAGAGCACCACCGCCGGCGTGACCTTGGGCTCAAGCCGCATGCGGCTGCGCTGGTTGGTCTCGACCGTGTAGTTCGGGAAATGGCGCGAGGGGCCGCCGTCGGTCGAAATCGCGCGCACCGTGATGCGCCAGGTCGAAGCGACGCTCTGGACGATCGGCGACATGACTTCGCAGGCACCGCAGCTCTGGGCGAAGAAGTAGAACAGCCCGTAGCGTTCGGACAGCTGCGCCATCACAGCATTGCGCTCGGCATTGCGCGAGTCCTGCCACTGACGCTTACCGAGCGTCGAGACCGGACGCTGGAGCGTGTAGTCGAGATCAGGATCCTGCCAGATCGCCCGCTGCCAGACATCGCTGAACAGAGATGCCCGGTCGAGCTGAGCGCGCTGGAAACGGATATAGGCCGTCACATTGGCCGGCGTCGGCTCGAGAATCGCCTTGGCTTTCAGTTCGCGCAGATTTGCCGTGATGGCATCGAGCTGGCTCGTCGCACTCGGAGCGGGCTCGGAGGCATCCTCCTGCACTTCGGGCGGCTTGGGCCTGGCGCAATAGAACCAGTACCCAAGGCGTCGCTCCTCGCAGTAGAAGCTGTCCTGGCTGTCGCTGATCGTGACCAGCGGCGGTTCCTGGCCGTGTGCCGGAGCACTGAGCGCGAGCGCAACGGCGGTGAGCGAGAGGCAGGCGGCAAGCAGCCGCCGGGCGGACTTATTGGCTGGCGCGGGCATAATAGTCCTCGATTTTCTGCTGGATTTCGGTGGCGGCCTGGAGCTCGTCGGGCAGGCGCGCGGCATCGGTGAATTCGGCGTAGACCTCGCTGAAATCCATCTTCGAGAGATCGAGCCGCGAAAACTCGTCGATGGTAAAGCCAAGGCACTGCTCGGTCTTGGGCTTGCCCCAGGGCTTGTTCAGCTGCTGGCGGCCCTGTTCCTGCAGGATCCGCGAAAGCTTGGATTCAAAGCAGCAATAGACCTTCTTCTTGGTGAGGCAGACGCCCAGGAAGCTGTCCGAGCAATAGGTCCCGACATAGGCGCATAGGCCCTGCACATCACGCTGGTGAAGCAGCATTTCCTCGCGGCTGCAGCCGAGAGCGACAAGCAGCTGGATACCCGGAATGAGCGGGAAACCCTTGCCCTTGCAGCAATTGAGCACGCCGAAGACCTTGGACGAACAGGTGTTGCGCGTACCCTTGAACAGGGTGAGCGTGTCGGGATCGAACTCGCGCCGTGCCTGGTCCATCGCGTTGAGTGCGACAACCGCGTCCTTGAACTCGTCATTGGCCTCGCGCTCGATCGTCTCGCACGAGCCATCGATGCAATAGACGTCGCCGTCGCAGATGAACTGGCTGGTATCAGCAGGCTGGTCCGGGACAGGGCAGTCGTAGACCCGCTCCCAGGTTCGGCAGGGCTCACCCGAAAGGCAGTCTTCGCGCACCAGCGAGCAGCCGGGCGTGCTTTCCAGCGTCTGGCAGTCCTGAGCTTGCGTAAATTGGGCGCAGGTATAGCTGCGCGACCATGCCCAGCAGGGCTGGGTGACCGCGATGCCATCGACGATCCTGGTGACAGGATCGCTGTCGGTGCAGGTCTCGGTGTCCTGCTGACATGAATTGTCCGCAGCAAGACCCGCGCATTGGCTTTCATCTCGGCTCGTCGTGACGACGTTCTCGCCGGTTACGGTGTAGGGCGTCGCGCCATCGACCGGTGCAGTGCAGCTTACGAGATCGACGCGCAGGTCGCCCGAGTTGCAGCCCCAGTAGATACCGAGATAGGGATCGCACAGATTGATCGGATAGGACTGCGTGACCGTGCACTGCGGCACCGCGTAGCGATTGCAATTGTAGATCGATGCCGGATCGACGCCGCTCCCGCCGACGCAGTAGTAGCCATAGACCTGCCGCTGCACGATCGTGGCATTCAGCGTCACCGGGCAGGATCTGGTCTCCTGGGTCGCGGTGTAGCCGACGTTGCAGGTCGCCATGTAGCGCGCTGCGGTGCCGGTCCCCGGAGGCAGGGGGACGCAGCGGCCCTGGCTCCCGCTGATGCTCATGCCGCTGGTGTAGGAGAGCGGATCGTCGTTGATGACATTGCTCCGCGCGACAACCGCGTCGAGGTCCTGGGGCGCGAACTGCGCACGGCGATCCATGGAATCGCGCATGGTCCGGTAGCCGGTGTTCGCCGTTGCCTGGCTCGCGGCTTCACGCGCCATCCGGTCGGGATCATCGAAATAGCCCGACTGGTTCGGCACTCCCCCGAAATTGGGAATGCGGTTTGCATCCGGGTCGGTCGTCGCCGCGCTCTGCGCTGCGGCCGCCTGATCGCGCCCGAACGCCTTGCCGTCTGCCTTGGCGGCATCGGTCGTGGTTTGGGCCGAGACGCTTGCCGGCAGACAGGCGCAGGCGAGATAGAGAAGGGGAAGGAGAAGCCGCTTCATGGGTCACTCCGTTGCAGGCGGGCGAGATGCTGGGATGCGAGGAGCGCGCCGGGACCACCGCCTTGCGCGAAGGTTTCGAGCGCATAGGACACGCTGACATTGCCGCTCATCCGGTCGTGGGGCGGAACCTGGGTCCGGCACTCGAAGCCATCGCAGAGATCGAAATCGCTGCTGCTCACCACATAGGTGGGGACCGCCTCGACCCCGAAGGCGCGAAACAGGCGCGGATCGATGCCGACCGCGTCGAGCTTGCCGCCGTCCGCTGCGACTTTCGCGAGCGCCGCAGTCAGGGTCTTGGCGCTGCCTCCTGGCAGCCCGCGAAGCACGACCACACCGCCTGCGCGGGCGACGTCGTCCGCCATGGCGCGCAAGGCTGCCGGCGGCATCGAGAGCGAAGCGAAGGCGATGAAGCGGGGTGCTTCACCCAAGCCCTCGCTGGCCATGGTGCCCGCGTCGGCCACCATCTTGTCGAAGTCGAAGACGTCCTCACTTTCTGGCCGCGCGGTTCTTGCCGCCTGCTCGGTGTAGCGCTTGCCGTGCGCCTGGGCTTCGGCGGCGCTGGCATTGGCTTGGCCAAGGACCGCTTCGGCGCGCGCGCGGGCACTGGCGGCAAGCGCATCGGCTTCGCTCGCCTCGACCTTGGCGCGGGCGCGTATCGCTTCGAGATCGAGCTCCGGCTCGCTCGTCTGCGCTGCGGCTCCCGCCATGGCGGCCGCGCCAGTGATCGACGCGATTACAAGGAGATGAGGGAGTATTTTCATAGTAGAGTCAGACGTGGGCGCTGTGGGGTGTCTCCACCGCCAGTTTCCCACGCCTGCTCTCCGAACCGGACGTGCACCTTTCGTTGTGCATCCGGCTCTCCAGAAGTCTTGGCGAACTCGGGTTTCCTCATCCATTTGAGATCGAACCTTCGAACAGGCACGTAGCTCATCAAGAACTGCTCCGTGCCGCCCTCAGCCCAGACCTTGCTGCCCGGATGGGCGAGGCTCGGCCTGCGCCACGATGCGATTTTCCTTCCCGGAACACGTTTGTGCTTGGCCCGCAGCCACAGCCAGAGGCGCTGACGCACATGCCAGTCGAGACTGGCAAGGATGCGCTTGGCCCCCACGCAGTAGCGGTAGTAGGCGGACCACCCGCGAAGGTATGGGTTGAGTTCCTGGAGCATGGCTTGCAGCGAACGCCGGAGCGTCTGCCGCCGCGCCAGTTGATTGACCCGTATGCGGAAGCCGTTGATCGGCTCGCGGGGGATTTCGATGCGGGCGTGAAGCCCGAACCGCTTGTCCCACTTGAGCCGCACGCGGCATCCCAAGAACCGACAGCCCTTGGTCAGCGCAGTGATGCGCGTCTTTTCGGGCGAGAGCGTCAGACCCATCGCCTCGTGCAGGTAGGTCGCCAGCGCCTGCTTTTCGGCAAGCGCGTCGGCTTCCGTTCCGGACACGAAGATCAGGAAGTCATCGGCATAGCGGACAGGGTAGAAGACCGTTCGACCGGCCTTCCGGTCCTTGTCGCGCTTGATCGCCGCGAGCCTGATCCCATCGGATTTCAGCTCCGGATTTTCGGGGCGGCGCACCCAGTCCCGATACCGTTCCTCGATCACGCTCAGCGCAATGTTGGCCAGCAGCGGTGAGAGTACTCCGCCTTGCGGCGTGCCGGTGTCGGTGGGGCTGTATGTGACATGCTCCAAGACCCCGGCCTTGAGGAACTGTCCGATCAGCCGGTTCACCTTGGGGTCCGCGACGCCGTGACGCATGCGTTCCATCAGGGGGTGATGGCCGATGTTGTCGAAGCAGGCCTCAATGTCGCCTTCGATTACCCATTGGTACGGCGCATTGTGTCGGTAGCCATCCGCCGCAGGCTTACCCCGCGACTGGATGGTCACACGGATATGTTCGAGACAGGCCTGACTGCCGCGTCCGGGCCGGAACCCGTAAGAGACTGGCCAGAACCGGGCCTCGAAGATCGGCTCCAGTACTTGTTTGACCGCGCACTGCACCACGCGATCCTTGACCGTAGGGATACCGAGGGGTCGGAACTTCCCCGGTTTGCCCGGCTTTGGAATCCACTTTCTCCGTGCAGGGGACGGGCGGTAGCCACCCGACCGGAGCTCCTCGCGAAGCTCTTGGAGGAATCTGTCGATCCCGATGCCGGTCGCAATTTTCTCTACGGTCGCCCCGTCGACCCCCGGAGTGCGCTTGCCGCGATTACCGGCAACCGTTCTCCAGGCCATGTACAAGTTGCGGGGATTGGTCACCCAATTCCACAAGTCGCAGTATGGTTCTTCGGGGTTTTCCCGACTCCACTGGTAGAGCTTTCTCTGAACGCCGAGGAGCCAAGCCTGTGGGGCTTGATTACCAGAGTCCACTGGTAGTTCCTCCGTCATGACAGCCAACCGGCTTCCTGCCCGCCTTCGCCATGTGGACGGCTTTCCCGCCCTCGGACTACTACGCAGGCTCCGCCCCACCACCGCCCATCCCCGGTCTCCGCGGATAGCCTGCTCCGCAGCAGGCGGACGATGGTGGTTCCCGTGTTCCGACGATCAACCTTAGACCCGTAGGTGCGACGCTTAACCCCTTGCGGCTCTGGTGTGCGGACAAGAAAGGACGACCCGCACACGGATGCTTTGCAAGCATTCACCAGAAGGCAGCGTGACAGGCCAACCGGTTCGCACCGCGATCTCCCCACCCCGTCAGGTGATCGGGAGTTCAACTGTAAATAAAGAGGCTTCAGACACGTCATTCGCTTGTATCTCACCCTAGGTCCTGTGGTAGCCCGACCTGCGGCTGACGGGCCGCATCCGGTACATTTCAGGTCTCCTGCTGTGAGGCCGACCGCCGGAACGCGGCAAACCTTGGAGACCCCCTTCCGCCCCGACTCCTTCCGTCGGGTGGGGTGGCATCGCAGCCACCGGTCGATCGTCAGCAAGACGATCGAAAGGATATGATGCTGAATTACATACATATTTCCTTTCTGCGCCGTCACGGCGCTCGCGCGCAGCAGTTCCGTTTGCGCCAGACCAGATAGCCCATGTCCTCGCCGATGGCGGGATAGACCTGACCTGCCGACATGAAGGTGGTGGAGGCGCCAATGGGCGCGCACGCGTAGCGGCCCTTGGTCTGCGGATTGGGATTGGTGGCCTGGAAGCGGTATTGCTGCTTCCTCATCACCGGCATCAGATACTTGCCGCAAAGCCCTTTGCTGCCCATCGTGCCCCAGGCGACGAGTTCGCGGTGGAGCTTGTAGGAGAAGCGGGCGAGGGCGAGCCGCGATGCCTGGACGTGCCCGATCGTCGCCGAGACATTGCCATTCAAGGGATACATGCTGCCCTGGCATCCTGCGCACCAGAAGAGTTCGTCGGTCGGGAGCTTGGCCGTCGCAGCAACGCAGTCAGCCGCACAGGCCGCAAGCGCGAGCGGATTGGCGAAAAGAACCGCTTCAGGATTGATGATCGCGGTGAGCTCGCTGTCCTGCCAGAGCGGATCGATCTCGGTGATGTAGAGAATGTCGACCGAGCCCTGTTCGAGGCACAGGAAATCGGCAACGATCTCCATCCAGTAGATCAGCGGATAGGCATACCAGTGGACATGCCACTGCGAATTGTATTGCGTCGCGCCGCCCACCGCCGAAGGACCCGCCATCGACTTGAACCCGATGTCGAAACCGGGATCGAGTTTCATCCCGCCGAGATTGACGAAGCACCAGGGCTTCATGCTGACGTCGGCAAGCCGCACCGGCTCCCAGAAGCCCATGGCGATGCCCGGCCGCAGACCGCAGAGGCAAACGGGAAGCGCCGGGTTGCTCGTGTCGGGACGGCTCGACGGCCAGATCTTCAGGCCGCCAACCGAGATCGGAAACAGGCAAGACCAGCAAATGTCGGTGATCGGATTGACGAACTTGCCCGTGCAGCGGCCCGGACCGGCAGATGCCTGCGCTGGCGAAGCCGCCGCAAGGCTGAGACTGCAGAAGAGGAGCACGCAGCATATCCATGTGAGAAGACGATTTTTTCTGGTCATGACGATGCGCGCTCCTTGGGTCGAACCGGCTGCTCGGTAATGATGAGCACGCGGCCCTGCTGCTCGACGGTTGCGGGCACGGCGCGAATGCCGAAATGCTTCACGAGGCTTCCGCCCTGGTCGAAATAGAAGCGGCGCTGGCGGGCCTTCATCAGTTCGAGCGGCGCGCCGCGCACGAGGATGAGTTTGGCCTTGGTGCTGGCATAGCGCCGGGTTGCCCAGGCAAGCTGCTCGGGATCATCGCCGTCGAGGAACACCAGCGGCACACGCAGCGGTACGGTGTCGAGCGGATTAACCCGAGTTCCGGCGGCGACGATCATCCGGCCCTTGTCGTCGGCAATGTCGCGCTCGACGCTGATCGTCGGATCAAATCGCCAGCTGCGCGCCGCCGCTGCGGCACTGATGCCTGCGACTGGCTCAGGGCGGTTGACGCGCGCGATCGTGCGCCGCTTCAGTTCCTCGTTGAGCTTGGCCGTCTCGCCGGTCTTCTCGAGATGGGTGAGGCGCGCATGGATTTGCTCGAGCAGGTCAGGCTCGATCACGGACCAGACCGTGCCTTGCTGGCCGTAGTCGCGGGCGCTTGCCGGCGCGGCCATCAGAAGACCGGCTACGAGGAAAGGGGCGGCGCGAAGCGGTGTCACAGGATCGGCCTCCCGACCCCGAGAATGCGCCTGGCGCAGATCCACCCGATCGCCGCATAGCGGCTGTCGAAACCGTCCTTGTGCGCGGTGGTGACGAAATAGCAGCCTTGAGGCACCACGCCTGTCGGACCGAGCGCCAGTGGCTCGCCGAAACGGCTTGCCCGCTTGGCTACCGCAACCTTGCGGCCATTGACGAAGAAGCTGCGCTCCTTCTCGGTCACGATATCGCCGGGCATGCCGCTCACCTTCTTGCCGAACGGCTTGGGCTTCTTGCCGAAGTGCCTTTCGAGCAGCGGCGAGGCGGGCGGATCGAACAGGATGATCTCGCCGCGCTGGGGCAGCGCGCCGCGATCGAGCCAGATCGCCCAGTAAGGCAGGCTCGGACTGGCGTTGATCATCAGCGCATGGTCCTTCGAGAAAGCGGCGAGCGACGTGAGCGCGAGCGTTGCCGCGCCAAGCCCTGCCCACAGCGCGAGGCGCCGCCCGGTTGGCGAGTGGAGGACAAGATCAGCGGCGCGCATCGGGAATGGCCCCCACGCGGCGCGCGACATCGGCGCGCACGGCTTCGGTGAGATCAGGCGTGCTGCCGGCCACCACCGCTTCGGCGACAAGCACCGTGCGGCCCTCGCGGCCCAGATGTTCGACCGAGGCTTCGACCGCCTGGAGATAGGCCTGGACGCGCATCTTGGTTTCTTCTGGGGGTCGGCCTGCGCGCGCTTCGGCTTCGATGAAGTCGCCCATGATGCGGCTCAGTTGCACGGTCACCACTTCGCGCTTGTCGAGAGCGAGCAGCTTGTCGGTCGCCCAGACGCCCCAGAGCGTCGAGCCGACCATGCTCAAACCGAGCGCGACGGCGGTCCAGTTCACCGCACTCATGCGGCCGCGCAATGTCGGTGTTGCCAATATGTTCTTCACAGCTTTTCTCCCGAGAGTTCGCGCTCGAGATCGTTGATGAAGCGCGGTAGGCGCCAGACCACGACGAGCGTCGCGACACCGATGAGGACGAACTTGAACTCGTCGAGGAAGCCGATCTGGCGGCCTTGCTCGGCGCTGAGGAACCGGTCCGAAATATTGGCGAGATGGGCGAAGAAGACCCCGGCATCGCCGCCGGAAATCAGAAGGAAGAAGAGCAGCGGCAGCCCGAGCGCCATGAGGTAGCTCGAGGCGAGGAAGGTGCTGCCGCGAAGCACGATGTAGCAAAGGTCGGCGGCATGAGACCGCCAGCCCTTGTCCGGCAATTCGAGGCTGTCGCTGTCGGCACGGGCGTCCTGGGCCCGGTCGATAGGCGTGACGAGATGGAGTGGCATCGGTTTTGGGTGTCCTTGGATGGAGGGAGAAGTCAGGTTCGATTGGCAAAGGCGATCCGTTCGATCGCGTCGGCAAGCTGGTGGCCGCGCGCGATTTCGGCATCGATCGCGGCAAAGGTCTGGGGCGAGCTTGAGAACAGCGTTGCCGAATAGTCGTCGAGCACGAGCCGGCCGATGGCTTCGGTCTCCGGGCCCTTGATGAAGACTTCCGAATAATCGCTGCCCGAACGCTTCAGGCTGCGGATCAGAGTCTCGGTGCGGTCGTCCATGTCGAGGCGCTTCGACGCCTTGAAATCGGCGATCGTCTCGGGCTTCTGCTGGAGGATCAGCATCCAGTCGCTGTTTTCGAGCGCAGCGGTCGCCCCATCGGACTTGTAATAGTCGTTGAGTGACTGCGTCGCGGTTGCCAGCGCCCCGCCATATTTGCGGCAAGTGCGGGCATAGGTTTCGACGAACTCGCCCATCGAGCCGCCCTTGAGCATCGACCACGCCTCGTCGATCAGCAGCAGCTTCCTCACCGAGCGCGGGCTGCGGGTCATGGCCTGGCTGGTCATGAACATGATCGCCGAGAGTACGACGCTGCGCAGATCCTCGCGGACGGCGAGGTCCGACATCTCGAAGACGGTAAAGTCGGTGTCGAGATCGAGGCTCGCCTGGCCTTCAAAGAAGGCGCCATAAGTTCCGCCGGCCATGTAAGGTGCGAGCGCGGTGGCGAGATCGCTCGCGGCTTCATTGCCGAGCCCCGCCAGTGCTTCGCCGACGCCGGTGATCGAGGCATCGACGCCCCGTTCGCTCCAGACGGTGTTGACCGCCCGGTCGATCAGGCCGCGCTCGGTGTCGTTGAGCTTTGCGCTGTGCCGCGCCATCTGGCCGACGATCGCCTTGACCATGCCGAAGCAGTCGAGCCGGTAATCCTCGTCTTCGGCCGCGCGCTCGCCATCGATCATAGAGAACGGATTGAGGCAGAAGCCCGCCTTCATCGTGAACTCGACGAACCGGCCGCCTTGCAGCTTCACCGAATGCTCGAAGCTGCGTCCGTCGTCGATGACCACGACCTGCGCGCCAGCCCCTCGAAGCGCCGCGCACATTTCCTGCAGCAGCACAGACTTCCCCGAGCCGGATTTGCCGCAGATCGCGACATTGTGGTTGCCAGCATCGTTCTCGAACGGCGACCAGAAGAAGGGCTGGCCGCGCCGGCCCACGAACAGCAGGTGCGGATGGACGCTGCCGAGATACTCGCCCTGCATGGGAGCGATATTGGCCGCTGTCGTCGAGAGCACGGTCTTGAAGCGCTTGAGGCGCTCCATGTCCGCGCCAAGCCCATCGGCCAGCGTCATCGGCATGGCCGCTAGCAGCCCCTGGATCTGCAGGTATCGCTCATCGGCAAGATCCCAGCCCGCCGCCTTGTAGATCGACTTGATCGCGCGTTCGTCGCGGTCCCCGCGGCCGAGCGGGGAGTAGGTCGTAAGGCCATAGAAAACCCGCACCAAACGTCGGCCTTCCTGCAGCTCGGATTGCACATGCTGCCACTCGGCCGCCTGCTCGCCGATGCGGGGCAGGAAACGCGCGCTGCGCGTTCCGGCAAGGCTCGTCGTACGCATGAATTTGAAGCCGGCCTTGGCCGAAGCGGCTTCCTGGTCGGGATAGACGAGGCACAGCATCGTCGCGGCCGGGCAGGGGAAGCGCAGCTTGTCGGTAAACATGTCGCCAATGAGCCGCGCGCATTCCCACGGCGCCCAGCGCTGGGGCATGTTGCGCGAGGAAAAATGCCGAACGTCGAACGCGTCGGGATAGACCGTGCCGATCTCGGGAACGCCGTCCTCGATCTTGCCCGTCGCACGAAACCGCTCGGTGACGAGCCGCATCCGGTCTTCGTGGATGACGAGCTCGATATCGTGCCGGATCGCCTGGGCCGCGATCGCGTCGTTCGGATTATAGGGCACGGCATCGTCTTGCGGCGCGGTGGTCGGCGAAGTCAGGTCGTCGATGATCGCGATCAGTTGCTGTGGCTCGACTTCGGCAACGCCCAGATTGAGCGACTTCAGCATGGCGATGAGGCCGTCGCGGGTCTGCTTGAGATCTTCGTTGCTGACCGCCTTGGCCGCAGGCACGCCGACCGAAACGATGACCTGATGGTGCCGGGCGTGAAAGGGCGCGTCCTGCGAACCCGATTCCCAGACGAGGCCGTAGAGCCGCTGTGCGCGGTGGCGGGCAATCGCCTCGTAGACGCCGCCCTGGACATAGCGCGGCGCAAACCAGGGTGCGACGATCCGGCTGATGCGCGGAGAGGCGAGATGCAGGACCTGGAGACAGGCGCCTGCCGGAAGCCCTTCGGAGAAGAATGACCCGAGGATCTCGCCAGTGCGTTCGTCCGCCCCGATCAGAGGAGTGACCGAGAGCACGAAGCCTTTGGAGCGCGCGTTGAAATAGAGCCGGCTCGTCGGATCATAGACCCGGTAGGGGAGCCAGTCCGACAGCAGATCGAGCATCAGGGCAGGCCGGTCCTGTTCGGCGTGCTCGGCATCGCCCAGAAGGCCGGTGAGGAGCCTGTCAACGATCGTCTTGAGTTTCTCGGCCATCACTTGGGCTCCTTTTGTGCCTTGGCGGCGTTCTTGGCGGCCTCGATCGCCTCGATAGTCGGGAAGATCAGCGGGGCCTTGTCGGCAGAGGGCCGAGGGGTTCGATCATGCGGGGGCTGCGCCATGTCGAACCCCTCGACCGCCGGTGCGCTCGCACCGGCAACCGCCTCGCGCGCCGTGGAGGGGAGGACCAGCGGCGAGGCAGAGGGGATGTCCTCGATCGAGGACGAAGGCTGAAAGGGCTGTCCGAGATCGAACGTCTCGGCTTCGGGCCGTTCGGCCGCGGAAAGGGTGGCGGTTTCCTTCAGGAGATCGCTCTTGGCCTGTGCGGCCTTCAGCTGGCGCCTGAGCTGCCGCATCAGCGGCGGGACGGTATCCTCGCCTGCCTTGCGGCGCAGTTCTGCGGCCCAGCGCGGATTTTCAACCACGGCCCAGGCGACCGCATCGTCGTGCAGAATCCCGGTCTCATCGATATGGGCCGGAAAGACGATCCTGAGCGTACGCTCGGAGGTGCGGGCCTGATCGCCGGATGCGACGAAAACAGGGGGACGCAGACCGTCATGGACCGGTCCGCTCGCTGACAAATCCATGGTCGCGCGGGCATCGATCACCTGGCTGGGTGCGCAGTCGCCCTTGGGGGCACGGCAGGTGAAATCGCCTTCGATATTGGTGCCGAAGGTGGCGCAGCCGCTGGTCAGCACGGCAAGGCAGGCAGAGGCGAGAATACGGCGGGAAAATCCCATGACGATTATCCTTTCTTGGCCGGAGCGAGGGCGGCAGCTTTTGCGGGCTTGAGGAATTCGCGGAGCATGGAAGCCGGGCGATACCCTTCGAGGATCGCGCCGTCGGACGGGCGTACGATCACCGGCGTTCCGTTGAAGCCATGGGCCTTGGCAAAGGCCTCGTTGGCATCGAGCCCGCTCGTGTCGCACGGCTTCGGGTTAGCGAGGGCGAGGCCCGAATAGGCCATGTGGAGGGAGACCTCGGGGCGCGGCGAGCACAGCACCCGTTCGGCATCGCGGCGGCTGTCGACCCCGAAGATCGAAATGGGCCGCTCCTCGACGCGCGCACCGATCGCCTTCAGTTCGGCTTCGAGCTTCTTGCAGTAGCCGCAGTGGAAATCGGAGAAGACGACGACCTTGGGGCCGTTCACCGGTCCCCAGGTGATCGCGCCGTTCGCGGGCAGGCCGGCGAGCGATACCTTCTGCGCGGTGGCGCGCGGGGCGGGCTGGCTTTCTTCGTTGGCATTGCTCCGCCGTGCAGCACCAGCAGCCAGCAAGTCTGGGTTGAGTGCGAGGAGACGGGCTGCCGTCAGGTCTTGCCGCGCCTCCATGTCGTAGATGCGCCCGATCACCAGATACTTCGCCGCGCGATCGACGTAGAACAGCGTCGATTTCGAGGCGACTTCGCACAGGCCGCCAAGGCCATCGCAGGTGATGGCGTCGATCGGCGTCTTCGGCAGGCGCAGCTTGAGCGCGGCGCGCACTTTTGCCGTGTCGGGAGCCTGGGCCGGGGAAGCGAGGCTGGCCACGCCCCAACCCGTTGCGGCTGACAGGGCGACGACGGCAGCAACGGTCGCCACCGGTCGCAGCCAGCGCCGCGGCTTGGTGGGGGTTGGATCGTTTGTGGCGGGGGTCATTGGGAGTTCCTCACGTAGACGCCGTCGAGGAAGACGATCTCGACATCGATGCCGGTCGGCATCTCGACGACGGGTTGGTATTGTTCGGCGCGCTCGATCAGATATTTGCTGACCGTATCGGCGGCATCGGCAGCGCCCTGGCCGAGCCCACCGCCGAGGATGTCGCCGGCAGAGAGCTTCGAGCGGGTGCCATCGGCATTGGTCGTGACGCCGGAGAAGACGCTGTTGGCGTTCGCCGAAAAGCCGCGCCCGAACCCGCCGACAATCCCGGCAAGCAGGGCCTGGCTGACAAGGCTGCCCTCGCGGCTGACGACACGGCCACGCACGCCCGATTTTCCGGCAAAGCTGATGAAGCCTTTGACCTCGCTCACCGCGACGCGCCCGCCGGGCTGGTCGCAGGTCATCCGCGCCAGCTTCACGTAAACCTTCTCGGACGAGAGATCGCCGCGCGCTGCGCCATTTACGATGCAGCCCTGAAGCCGCGTGGTCAGAACCTTGCCGTTCTGAATGACCGATCGCGCCGGACCGGTAATGCGCAGCACCACAGGCAGCGGATCGGTCTGGCTCGCGACGCCTGCCGACGCATCGACGCCGACGATGACCTTGGCAGGAGCATAGGAATTGGGCGGCAGATAGTCGGGCGAGTCCTCGACCACCACCGGCGGCGCTTCCGGGCGAGCCGCCCGGAGGCCGCTGGCTCCTGCCTTGTCGGAGGTGAAGCTCATGAGTTTGACTTCACCGGGACCGGGCAGGCCGGTTTCGCTTGCGCCCAGCGCAGCACCCGCAGGAGCAGGCTGAACCGGTCGACCACGCGCATCGTAGCCACCCGCCTGCGGGCCATAGGCCGGTGGCGGCAGGCTTGCGGCTGCCGGGGCGGACTGGCTGGCAAGGCGCGATTTCAGGTCCGCATTCTCAGCGGAGATCGCATCGATCGCGGCCTGGCCGTCGACCCGCATGGCCTGGTTCTCGGCCTTGAGCGCGGCAAGCTGGGATTCGATTTCCTCGCGCGGGAGGCTCGCGTCCTTCATCGCCTTCTGCTCGCGGGTCACGGCATCGAGACGGTTGCCGTAAGTCGCGACGAACTCGCGCTGCGAAAGGTCGCGATTGATGAGCCCTGCCGTGTCGATGGTCTGCGCGGCGGTGGGGTCATCGCTCTTCGCGCTGTCGTCCCCGCCCAGGATGAACCAGCTGCCGCCGACAAGCGCGAGTGCGCCCAGGGAGCCAAGCAGAAGCTTCTGCCGCCGGGCGGTCTTCGCGTTGAGGCTGGTTACCGGCGACGGCGATGCCGGATCGGCCTGTATCGGCGTTGATGTCGAGGGAGCATCAGTCATGGCCAAACCCTCCGTTCGAACCGACGATGAAGGCGACCGTGCTTTCTCCCGATTTGAGAGTGGGCAGGGCGATCGAGATTGCGAGTGTCTGGGAGGACGCGAGATCCGCTTCGGCAAGCGTCAGAGGCTTGCGGCCACGGTTCGCCAGGCGGATGACCTTTCCGGCGAGCGCGCTGCCGCGGTAGTCGGCGATGAGCTGGATTTCGAGATCGCCGACCCGTGTCGGAAGGGCTGAGGATTGCCTGATCTCGAAGCCATCGACCGTCCGGTCATTGGCCATGGCCTGGATCAGGCGCACCGCGCTCGTCTCCAGCGGCGTTTCGCTTTCCCAGCCAGATGCCTTGCTTGTCGCGATCGCCGGGTTGGTGATGAAGACCTGCACTGCCGGGACAGGCTCGACGTGGCAGGAAACCTTGTAGACGAAGCCCTTCTTGGTCGTGGCGAAGAAGCTGATCGACCGCGCCGCATAGGTCTCGGGCACCGACACGTAGATGTCGCCGCGCAGCGGTTCGTTGGTGACCGCAAAATCGTTGTAGGGCGTGCCGGTCGAGATCTTCGACACGCTGGCAAACTGGTCGTCGACGAGAGCGAAGCGCGTCAGCTCGCGGGCCGACACGGCGCATTCGATGCTCGCTCCGTCTGCCGCCTGTTTGAACTGGTCGGCGGCCTGGGCGCCGCTTCCTGAAAATGCGAGCATGGTGCTGGCGCAAAGAGCCAGGCTCCACGCGCGCGTCTTGCGTCGGTAAGCCATCACTGGGCCTCCTTCGTTGGGTCTTTGGGGGGCAACTGGCTGAAGCCTGACAGCGCGAGACGCAGGCCCAGGTAGGTCCAGTTGAAGCGGAAACGGCGCTCGTCGCTCGCGATGACCTGGGCACCGACAAAGGTCTTGAGCGTCCCCGTTACTTCGGAGGTCAGCCCCTTGGGATCGACGGTCATCGAGCGGATGACGAAGGCCTGGGTGACGTCCGAACCCCGCTGCTCTTCGACAATCCGGACGAGATCGGCCTTGAGCCGTCCGTAGCTTGCCGGATCGGCGAGCTTCAGGATCTCGTCCATCCAGTAGTCGAGGCCTTCGGGGCTGCGATTGAGGAGAACGAGCGCGGCATCGCGGGTCACGAGTTCGAGATAGTCGGCCTCGACTCCCGCGCTGCTGACAGTGAGTTGCTTGGGGAGCGTTGGAAGGAGCACGACTTCGCGATCGCGGGTGGCAGCAAGGCTGACCGCTACGACGAGCGCAATGCCAAGTCCGGCGCTGGTGAGCGCAAAGAGGTTGCGCTGGCGCAGCAGCGACTGCTGACGCTCGTGTGAAATGTCGGCAAACATGGATATCTCCCCTCAACCGGCAAGCAGGCGGCAGTGGGAAGGCGGCGTCGATTTCAGACCCAGCAATCCGGCCGGCAGATACCAATAGGCGGCATGGGCTACCCAGGAGCTGGCGCGTCCTGCTTTTGCCTTTCGCAGCGCGAACCAGGCGCCGAAGGCAACGATGATGCCGACAAAGATATGCTGGCTGAGGATCCCCCAGGTAAAGGGGATGAGCATCCCGGCGAACTCGTCGATGGTCCAGAAGCCGATGAGCTCCGGATCGTCGAGCCGACGTGGGATGATATATGGGTCTGCCATGGCGACGCGCCTTCCCGTCCGATGCGTCAGATGACCGCGGTGACGACCGAGGTGACGATCGGAACACCCGTGCCGACGCCGATGCCGACACCGACCGGAACAGCGACCTGTCCGAGTGAGAACCGGCCTGAGGCGAGACCGATGAGGCCGCCTGCAAGGCTGAGGACGGTGATGATCTTGCCGCCCGAGCCTTCGAGGAAATCGGTGAATTTCGTCAGGGCAGGGGTGAAGGTCGTGTCGGCGCCAGCATAGGCGGCGCTGGCGGCCAGTGCTGCGACCGCAAGCGGTACTGCCAAGGTCATGGCCCGCCCGAACTTCGAGGGGTTCTGATCAATGGCGCCGGAACGCCGGGAGAGGGTGAGAGACTGCATATGGAGCTCCATCTGGAGGGGTGAACCCAGCGTTCTTTCGTTCGCTGTGTGTTCCACATGCATCTAGGAAATCGATGTAGGAAAGTCGGATTGCCGTTGGGGCTGAAGTGGCGGACGGATATGGACGCATCAATTGGCTGGTGCCGGCGATAATACGCAGAAACAGCGGCTTATCTGGTAATCAACGTCGACGAATCCCGACATGCGTGGCGGTGATTGTCGGCGACTCGGGCCTAGGGGATGATTCGCCTAGAAACGAGATGTTCCGCAAATGTTCTTTTCATTTTCCTACATGGATCACGCGCGATATGGCTACGACTCAGTTCCTCATCGTTGGAGTTTTTGTCGATGCACCAGCCCGCGCCATTTCGAGGCGAAGCCAACACCAGTCTCGCGCACATCCTCGCACATGCAATCGAGTCGTCTGACAAGCCCAAGCACCAGATCGCTCGGGAAGTCGGGATCCACCGAGAGACGTTGCTTCGTGTCATGCGCGGCGATCGGCCGATCGGCCTTGATGAAGCCGCGCGCGTTCTCAATGTCTGCGGCGCCTTTCCCCGCGCCAGCATGATCCTCGCCTTGGCCGGTCAGGAGGATCTCGCCTGCGAATGGATGCGCAGCGAAATGGGGGAGTTCCTCGAGGACTTCTTTACGGCCTTGCCAGGCCAGCTCGAACGCACGCTTGGGCGACGCGTGGAAGATTTGCGGCCCCGGTGGGCGAACGGCACTTCGCAGCTCGTCGCCCGCATGCTTGCCAAGCACATTGATGATTTTGCCAACCGCGACATTTCGATGGCGCTGCCGCGCTGATTGAATTCACCTCGGAGGGGACCGAGAAATTGACCCGACAGGATTAATCATGAAGCCAGAACCCCAACTCACCGATGACGGTGCGAGCGCAGACCAGGCGCCGCCAAAAGTCCCCCCGCCGGCCCGGCTTTTGCGGCTGCCCGAAGTCATCGACCGCGTTGGCCTGCGCCGTTCGGCTATCTACCAGCGGATGAGCGAAGGCCGTTTCCCGAAATCCCGCTCGCTCGGACCCAAATGCGCGGTGTGGGTTGAAGCGGAAATCGATGAGTGGATTCAGGCGGTCGCTCGGAACTGAGACTGGTTGCACGCATACGGCATCCTGTTCGCGCGTTCTTGGAAATCAATTGGCGGACCATCGGTGCGAATCGTTGCTTGTCGTCTTTGTGATTGCCCGCTGTGCTTTTCCTCCCTTCATGTGTCTGTATTGTGCGACAGAGCTGTAGGTCAATCGCCTGCGACCTTTGCCGCTGATTTGCTAAGATGACGCTTGTGGTTTTCTAGGGATGTTTCGGTTGGGAGGCGGATGAGCGAAAGACGGCTTTCAACGATACGGACCTGGCTAGCCTCCATATTGGTGGCGGCTATTGCGGGTTTCGGCACGGGCATTCTCGCGGGTGCCTTTCGTCTGACCCTGGATGCAGGCGGAAACCTGAGGACGGCGTTGATATTGACCCTGCATGACTGGCCGTTCGTCGGTTCCGTCTTGTTCATTCTTCTTGCCGCCATGGCCACCGTGACTGCTGCCTGGCTGGTGGTGCGGTTCGCGCCAACCGCCGCGGGAAGCGGCATCCCCCGCGTGCAGTCGGTTCTCGACGGCGATCTGCCTCCGGCTCCTCCCGCGGTGATGCCCGTAAAGTTCGTGGCCGCAAGCCTTGGGATTGTCCGTCGTCAGAACATTTGGCACAACTCGCGGCGTAGGTTTGCGGAGTGCGGGCCTCGTCTGAGGTTTGATGTTAGGCGGCGAGCCTGCGGTGTTGCAAGCGCCGATACCACGAGAGCCTCGACAATGTGACACCTGCCGATACCTACTTCGGCAGGGCTCCTGCCATCATCAAACGAAGAGAAAGGATCAAGCGAAAGACACTCGAACATCGGCGCTTGCAACACCGCATGAAGCGTCCCGGGTTTTCCGGAGGCGGTTTCATTGAGTCATGCGACCATATCGAGGGTCTCGTTGGCTGCATAGTAGTTGGCCTCGGCTTCGGCGGGCGGGATATGCCCTATAGGGCCGAACAGGCGATGGTGGTTGAACCAGTCTACCCAGCGCAGGGTGGCCATTTCCACAGCCGATACGCTCGGCCATGATCGCTGTCGCCAGATGACCTCGGCCTTGTAGAGCCCGTTGATCGTCTCGGCCAAGGCGTTGTCGTAGCTGTCGCCAACACTGCCCACCGACGGAACGAGGTTGGCCTCAGCCAGGCGCTGGGTGTAGTTCATGGCCAGATATTGGGCGGATTCAACCGGTCATCGCAACACCCAGTAAATGGAGGTTGCGATGACGGAGCACCGTCGAGGATCGGATCGATGCACTCGCAGGAAGTTGCGCTCGCCAGGACGCCCGCCTGTCTGGCAGCGTGAGCATCTGTGTCGGTTCTGGCAGTCGATCGCCGCTGGCCGCACGAGTGAGGAGGCCGCAGTTGATGCTGGGGTTTCGCCACCAGTCGGTGTTCGCTGGTTTCGGAGTTCGGGAGGGATGCCGCCTACGCATTTAACATTGTCGGCCGCGCCGCTGACGGGACGCTATTTAAGCTTTTCCGATCGCGAGGAGATTGCGATTCAAACGGCCAAGGGCGCTAGCGTTCGCGCGATTGCCCGCGCCCTGGGTCGCGCCCCAAGTACGATCTCTCGCGAGTTGAGGCGCAATGCCGCCACGCGTGGTGGCAACTTTGATTACAGAGCCAGCGCTGCACAATGGCATGCCGACCGCGCAGCTCGGCGACCCAGGCTCAGCAAACTGGCGAAAAATGGAGCGCTACGGGATTACGTGCAGGCCCGGCTTGCGGGACAAGTCGCCAATGCCGAAGGCGTCGGCTTTGCCGGCCCCGATGTGATATGGAAGGGGCGCCGCGCTGTTCACCGCCAGAGCCGACGATGGTCGTCAGCCTGGAGCCCCGAACAGATCGCGCGCCGGCTCGAGCTCGATTATCCCGAGGATCCTTCCATGCGCATCAGCCACGAGGCGATCTATCAGGCTCTATATATCCAGGGTCGCGGGGCATTGCGCCGTGAACTCACGGCATGCCTGCGGTCAGGTCGGGCGCTGCGGGTGCCGCGCGAGCGTGCGCGCAACCGCGGCAAGTCCTTTATCGACGACACGATCATGATCAGCGAGCGGCCACCGGAGATCGGGGATCGTGCAATGCCGGGACATTGGGAAGGCGATCTCATCCTGGGCCTGGGCAGCTCGGCGATCGGCACGCTAGTCGAGCGTACCACGCGCTTCACGATGTTGCTGCACCTGCCGCGCATGGAAGGGCATCAACCAGGCAAGAGCGTGAAGAATGGTCCAGCTCTTGCCGGACATGGCGCCGAGGCGGTCCGCAGTGCGATCGCCCGATCCATGCTAACCTTCCCCCGCCAATTGCGGCAATCGCTGACATGGGATCAAGGTGCGGAAATGGCGCAGCACGCCCGGCTTCGGATCGATACCGGGCTGGAAATCTACTTCTGCAACCCGCAAAGCCCGTGGCAGCGCGGCACGAACGAAAATACGAACGGGCTGTTGCGGCAGTACTTCCCCAAGGGCACTGATCTCAGCCTGCACTCCGCCGACGAACTGGACGCAGTCGCCCACGCCCTGAATACTAGGCCCCGCAAAACGCTTGGATGGAAAACGCCTGCTGAGGTTCTCGACCAGTTCCTCGTCAAGCAGTATGAAGCCGGTGTTGCGACGACCGGTTGAATCCGCCTTGAACGCCCCTGTCGCTATGGTGGATCAGCCGGTCATCGGGACCGGGCCTGCGCGCATGGATCGCCTGTTCCAGAGCATCCAGCACGAAGCCGGCGGTAGCCGACGTGCTGACCTTCCAGCCCACGATGCGCCGAGCATAGGCATCGATCACGAAGGCCACGTAGACGAACCCTGCCCAGGTGTGGAGTGGAGTAGGAAGCGCATAAGCGCTTCCCCTCCCCGAACCGTACGTGCACCTTTCAGCGCATACGGCTCTCTATTCAACCTTGGCCCAAGGCCATGGCGACATCATGATAGCGAGAAGTGACGGT
>Ga0209066_10000888_pt1 | contig 41553 bp, 39 predicted proteins | sample All_14_2_FD_187198 | JGI IMG/M metagenome (GOLD analysis project Ga0209066, IMG submission 187198) | Freshwater microbial communities in response to fracking from Pennsylvania, USA - Allegheny Zone_MetaG_DW_15 (SPAdes) (version 2) ... | reverse complement strand
ATGGAATCAATAAAATTGAATATAAAATCAAAACGCCCGCCGGGGGAACGGCGGGCGTTTCATACTGCGGTGGATCGGTTCATCCGGCGGCTTGCCCCGCACCCGGCCTCGCAGGCCGGGGAAGGAGGTTGCGAGATTACCGCCAGGCGTCCCGACAGGGAAACCGATCAGTTGGCCTGACGACGCAGGAAGGCCGGGATTTCCAGCATTTCCTCGTCCGCGCGGGACTGCGCCGGCCGGGCCTGCGGATCAATCGCCAGGCTCGGTGCATTGCGCTGCGAAGACGGAACCGCCGCAGGTTGGCCGGCAGAGCGCTGTGGCGCTTCCACGCCACCGCGACCGATCCCGGTCATCTTACGGAACAGATTGGGCAGGGCCGAGTTCGAACGCCGGTCTTCACCGCCCCCATTGGCGAAGGCCGCTTCCGCGAAAGGGTCGGGGCGCGCCTCGACCGCCTTCGGACGGGCAATATCATCCGCCGTAACCGGACGGGCGGGAATGAAGCTGTCCGTCGGCAGCGGTCCCGTCGTCCCAACCTGCGCAGGCGGGGCATCCATCTGCGGCGGTGCGTGATGGCCTTCCATACGGGCGAGCGCGGCCTTGGCTTCTTCCAACTGCGCCTTCATGTCCGGGAACAGCATACCCATGCCCGAAGGTTGACCGGCCGGCGCCTGATGCGCCTGAACCGGGGCGGGCGCAGGGGCCGGCGCGGGAGCGGGCGCGCGCATCTGGGTCGGGGCCGGTCCCGGCGCATAGCCGCGCTGCATATCCGAGGGAGCATGCATCTGCGCTGGCAGGGGCGCCGGATCGGCCATCATGGCCGGGGTCGGCGGCGCTTCCGCGGCGGGCTGGGTGCCCTTCACCTGACGGGCAAGCACAGCCAGCCGCGATACCGGCTGCGGCTTCGGTGCCTGGGCCAGTTCCGCTTCGATACCGGTGGCGACCACCGACACGCGCATACGACCATCCAGGCTTTCGTCGAAGGTCGAGCCGAAGATGATGTTGGCGTCCGGATCCACTTCCTCGCGAATACGGTTGGCGGCCTCATCCACCTCGAACAGGGTCATATCGGCCCCGCCCGTGATGTTGATCAGCACGCCGCGCGCACCCTTGATATTCACATCTTCCAGCAGCGGGTTGGAAATCGCGCTCTCCGCCGCGACGATGGCGCGCTGATCGCCTTCCGCCTCACCCGTGCCCATCATGGCCTTGCCCATCTCGCCCATTACGGTGCGGATATCGGCAAAGTCCAGATTGATCAGGCCCGGCATCACCATCAGGTCAGTGACACCGCGCACGCCGGAATACAGAACGTCATCGGCCATCTTGAAGGCGTCCGCGAAGGTCGTCTTCTCATTGGCCACCCGGAACAGATTCTGGTTCGGGATGATGATCAGCGTGTCGACATATTGCTGCAGCTCCTCAATGCCGCGCTCGGCGATGCGCATGCGCTGGGAGCCCTCGAAATGGAACGGCTTCGTTACCACGCCGACGGTCAGCAGGCCCTGATCGCGTGCGGCCTGGGCGATGACCGGTGCCGCGCCCGTGCCGGTGCCACCGCCCATACCGGCCGTGATGAACACCATATGCGTGTTACGCAGATGCTGGAGGAGTTCCTCCATGCTTTCCTCGGCGGCAGCCCGGCCGATATCCGGCTTTGAACCAGCGCCAAGACCCTGCGTCACCTCATGGCCAAGCTGGATGCGCCGCTCGGCCAGCGACTGGGTCAGCGCCTGCGAGTCGGTGTTGCAAACCAGGAATTCAACGCCTTCCAGGCTGGAGCGGATCATATTGTTGACCGCATTGCCACCCGCGCCGCCGACACCGACGACGAGGATGCTGGGCTTCAACTCCGTCTCCGACGGGGGCACACGAAGATTGATGGACATGGTATTCGCCTCCTTCAGCGAGTGTGCGTGTGTTCGCGGAATCCGTCCAGTCTTCCCCGCGCATCGTTTTCCCCCCGATGCGCCGCAAACCGGCCGTTTCCGTCCCCGGGGACGGCACAGCCCCCGAAGTCCTTGATAAGCCCTTCGTCAGAAGTTCTCACGGAACCATCCTCCGATCCGGCCAATGAAACCGCCCCGGAACTCGGCAGGGGAGCGCACGGATGCCGAGCGCGCTTCCCCCTGATCATCCATCGCAAAGTGCAGCAGGCCTGCCGCGGTCGCGAAGGCGGGACCGCCCGTCGCTTCCGCCAGGCCCGCCAGGCCAAGCGGCCTGCCGATCCGAACCGTCTTACCCAGAACATGCGCCGCCACCTCACGCGTGCCGTTCAACTGGCATGCCCCCCCCGTCAGCACCACCCGCTGCCCGGCCACCGAAGCCACGCCGGAGCGTTCCAGGCGCATGCGGGCCAGTTCGAACGTCTCTTCAATGCGCGGCGCGATGATCGAGACGAGAAAGCTCTTCGGAACCCGATTGGGGGAGGCGTCCTCGTCCTCGCCCACCTGGGGCGCATCCAGCATCTCCTTCTCGTCCGATGCGGACTGAAGCGCGGAGCCATGCAGCGTCTTCAGCCGTTCGGCATGGTTCACCGGGGTGGACAGGCCACGCGCGATATCGCTGGTGACATGCATGCCCCCGATCGGAATACAATCGGTGAAGACCGCTGCCCCGTCATAGAAGACGGTGATCGATGTGGTGCCGCCGCCCATATCGATCACGGTCACGCCCAGATCCGTCTCATCCTCCACCAGGGAGGACAGGCCCGAGGCATAGGGGCTGGCGACAATATCCGACATCTGCAGATGGCAGCGCGCGATCACGGTCGCAAGGTTCTGCACCACCGTCCTGGAGGCGGTCACCATATGCATGCGCACACCCAGCGAATAGCCATACATGCCGCGTGGATCGCGTACGCCGCTGGAACCATCGACCGCATAGCCGACCGGGATGGCATGCAGCATCACCCGGTCTTCCAGCGCGACGGAGGTTCGGCCTTCCTGCAGCAGCCGGCGCATATCGGCATCGCGGATCGCACCACCACCCAGATGCATTTCGCGCAGCACGCTGTGGCTGGACAGATGCCCGCCATTCATGTTGACGACCACGTCGCGCACCGTTGCTCCGGCCAACTGCTCGGCCGCATGCACGGCAGCCGTGATCGCCCGCTCCGCCGCGTTCAGATCAACGATCACGCCGGACCGCACGCCGGCGGAAGCCTGATGGCTCATGCCGGTCACGCGGATACCCGCCAGATCGTCGATCTGGGCGATGAAGCAGCAGATCTTCGTCGATCCGATATCCAGAGCCGCGATCAAACCATCCCGCGCCACGATTGAAACCTCGCTACCCTTCTTGCCCTCGCCCCGTTTCCCATCCCCGAAACCATGCATCTATGTCCGGTCGCCCGGCCCCGCCCTTCGGCGCTCCGCCGCGTCCTGCGTCGGGCGAACCACCATGCGGTCCGGCTGGCGCATATCGATCAACTGGATATCCGCGCCGACCAGATCATGCTCCCGGTCGACCTGCGCCAGGCGTTTCACCGCATCCTCAACCCCCGTCTCCGGCAGGCGCACATCGATGCCGCCCTTGAAGCGAAGATTCCAACGACGTTCGCCAACCCGAACCGCCGCATCCAGGCGATGGCGCAGCGACGGCTCCTTATCCAGAAGGCCGATCAGATGGGCGGCCTCCCGCTCGGCGCCGGCGCCAACCACCACCAGAAGATGGCCATAGCGCGAAAGCCCTTCAGTTCCGATCACCGCGCCATCCGCGTCGATCAGGTCGAACGATCCGCCACGCTGCCAGATCGCCAGGGCCCGACGTTCCTCCAGCCGGATCACCAAGGTATTCGGCAGTCGCCGTTCCACCCGGGCGCTCTTTACCCATCCCAGCGCTTCCAGGCGTTGACGGGCTTCGTCCGGATCCAGAAACAGGATCGGGTCACCCTGCCGGATACCCAGCGCGCGCAGGATATGGTTGGTATCGGTTTCCTGCCGCCCATCCACGAATACGCCTTCGATCCGAAACCCGGCCGCCGCGGTGGCGGTTTTCGCCGTCTCCTCCATCCACAGCCCGGCGCGCTCCATTGCATCCGATTGATGCAACCACCAGCCGCCACCGGCGATGAGGGCGGCAAAAATGCCCACCCCGGCCAGCAGAAGCATCCGTCCTTTCGGCATGGCGAAGCGCGGCAAAGAACGTCGGTTGGCCGGCATACGCTTGCGCGCGCGCGGCAATTCCCGGGTTTCCCCCGCAGAAGCGCCTGTTCTCAGCTGTCGCATCGCGCCTGCTCCACCATCCATGTGACCAGCTGTTCAAAACTCATGCCAGATTTCACAGCTTGTTCCGGTACAAGAGACAAATCTGTCATTCCGGGCTGGGTGTTCACCTCTAGTATCACCAGACGGTCAGTCGCTTCGTCCCAGCGGAAGTCCGACCGGGACACGCCGCGGCAGCCCAAAGCACGGTGGGCCGCCACCGCATGGTCCATGCAGGCTTTTGCGATTTCGGCCGGAACAGGTGCGGGACAAAGATGTTCCGTGACCCCGCCCGTATATTTGGCCTCGTAGTCATAGAAGCGGGTGCGCGGCCGCAATTCGGTGATGCCCAGCGCGTGATCATCCATCACGCCCACCGTCAGTTCACGGCCGGGAATGTATTCCTCCACCAGCGCGTCACCATAGGACCAGCCGGAATAGTCCGGGCCGTTGGTGCCTTCCTCGACGATATAGACCCCGACGGAAGAGCCTTCTCGGGCGGGCTTGACCACATAGGGCCGGGCAATCGGTTCTTCCTTGCCCAGCCGGTCCGGCGGCAGCACCGCACCATCGGCCACCGGCAGGCCATGGGCGGCCAGCACGACCTTGGTCAGCGGCTTGTCCATGGCAAGGGCGGAAGCGGCAACCCCGGAATGGGTATAGGGAATGCCCAGCATTTCCAGCAGGCCCTGGACCGTTCCGTCCTCGCCGCCGCGCCCGTGCAACGCGTTGAAGATCACATCCGGGTGCGGCTCCAGCGCGGCCAGCAGCGCATGCGGGTCCTTCCGAACATCAATACGGGTGACACGGAATCCCGCGCGCTCCAGCGCATCGGCGCAGGCCTTGCCGGAGCTGAGCGAGACATCGCGCTCGGCGGACCAGCCGCCCATCAGAACCGCGACATGGCGCGTCATGACGAAGCCTCCCCGATCCGCTTGATTTCCCATTGCAAATCCACACCGCTTGCGCGCTGCACGCGCCGGCGAACCTCCTCGCCCAGCTGCTCCAGATCGGCCGCGCTGGCGGAGCCGGTATTGATCAGGAAGTTGCAGTGCTTTTCCGAAACCTGCGCGCCGCCAATCATCAGGCCACGACAGCCCGCCTGATCGATCAGCTGCCAGGCCTTGCCGCCTTCCGGGTTCTTGAAGGTCGAACCGCCGGTGCGCGAGCGGATCGGCTGCGATGCTTCCCGCGAGGCCTGGATTTCGGCCATACGGGACTCGATCTCTTTCCGGTCACCGGGCTGGCCCTGATAGACCGCCTCGATGAAGATCCAGTCATCCGGCACATCGGCATGGCGATAGCTGAAGCCCATATCGGACGCCTGCAGCACATGGCGCGCGCCCTGGCGGTCCAGCGCGACGGCTTCAACCAGTACATCGCGGGTTTCCGTGCCATAGGCACCGGCATTCATGCGCAGGGCACCACCCACCGTGCCGGGAATGCCCGAATAGAATTCCAGCCCCGCCAGCCCCGCCCGTGCGGCCGCCTTGGCAAGGTTGAGGTCGAGTACGGAAGCGCCGGCGCGGATGCGCCCGCCCTCCTCCACCGTCACCCCGGCGAATTCGCGGCCCAGGCGCAGGGTCACACCCTTCAGCCCGCCATCACGGACCAGCAGGTTGGAACCGACCCCGATCGGTGTGACCGCAATATCCTGCGGCAGCGCCGCCAGGAAATCCTGCAGATCGGCAAGGTCCGCCGGCTTGAACATCAACTCCGCCGGGCCACCGACCTGGAACCAGGTCACCCGGGCAAGCTCCGATGCATGCGTCAGGCGACCCCGCACCTCCGGCATGCGGTCCATGAGGCCGCCGGTCCCATCGCCGCCCTGGTTCGGATCGGTCATCGGCCTCATGCCTCCCTCGCCTGGTCCAGCTTTTCGGGCAGGGCATTGGCCCAGGCGGAAATCGAACCCGCGCCCAGGCAGACGACGAGGTCGCCCGGCTCGGCGATATCCATCACCAGCCCGGTCAACTCCTCCTCACCCGAACAGAGGCGCACCGACCGATGGCCGCGTTGCAGCAGCCCCTCGACCAGGGCATTGGCATCGATGCCGGGAATGGGCGTTTCGCCGGCCGGATAGACCGGGCAGACGATCACCGTGTCGGCATCGTTGAAACAGGTGCAGAATTCTTCGAACAGGCTGGACAGGCGGGTGTAGCGATGGGGCTGCACCACCGCCACCACGCCACGGCGGGTTGCCTGACGCGCGGCCTTCAGCACGGCGGCGATCTCCACCGGGTGATGGCCGTAATCGTCGATCACGGTCACGCCGCCCGACTCGCCGGTCTTGGTGAAGCGGCGCTTGACGCCCTTGAACCCGGCCAACCCCTTGCGGACCTGCTCTTCGTCAACGCCCATTTCCACGGCGACCGCGATGGCGGCCAGGGAGTTCTGCACATTGTGCTGGCCATGCATCGGCAGGAAGACATTCTCGAACCGGCGCGGCTCCGCGCCGCGGATCGCCATCTCCACCGTGAAATGCTGCCCTTCGGGCGTGGCCTCGATATCCAGCCCGCGCACCTCGGCCTGCGGGCTGAAGCCATAGGTCACCATCCGCCGGTCGGAGATGCGGCCGATCAGCGCCTGCACCTCGGGATGGTCGATGCACAGCACCGCGAAACCATAGAAGGGAATATTCTCGACAAAGGTCTTGAAGGCCGCCCGCAGCCGATCGACCGTGCCGTAGTAATCCATATGTTCCGGGTCGATATTGGTGACCACGGCGATGGTCGCGGGCAGCTTCATGAAGCTGCCGTCGCTTTCATCGGATTCCACCACCATCCAGTCCGACTGGCCCAGGCGCGCATTGGTGCCATAGGCATTGATGATGCCGCCATTGATCACGGTCGGATCAAAGCCGGCGGCATCCAGCATCGCCGCCACGAGCGAGGTCGTCGTGGTTTTGCCATGTGTGCCGCCGATCGCGACGGACCATTTCAGCCGCATCAGCTCGGCCAGCATTTCCGCACGGCGGACCACCGGGATCAGCGCCTGACGGGCGGCAACCACTTCCGGATTGTCCTGTTTGACGGCGGAAGAGATGACGAGCACGGCGGCACCCTCCACCACCTCGGCACTGTGGCCGATGCTGATTTCCGCCCCCAGCCTGCGCAGGCGCTGCACATTGGCATTGTCGGACAGATCCGTGCCGGACACCTTGTAGCCCAGATTGCACAGCACCTCGGCAATGCCCGACATGCCGATACCGCCGATGCCGACGAAGTGAATACGCCCGAATTCCAGCGGCATGCGCATCATGGCGCCTCTCCTTCCCGTTCCGGAGTTCTGCCTTCCGCCACCGCCTCGACCAGATCGGCCAGGTTGCGGCCGGCCTGCGGAATGCCCACATGCCGGGCCGCCGCCGCCACGCGGGCAAGCTGCCCGGTCGCATCCATAAGCTGACCCAGCCGGCGCGCCAGCACCGGCACGCTCAGATCCGGCTGCGGGATCATCCAGCCGCCGCCCGCGTCACACAGCCTTGCGGCATTGGCGCTCTGATGGTCATCAATGGCATGGGGATAAGGCACCAGGATCGACGGGCGACCGGCCGCCGCCAGCTCAGCCGTGGTGGACGCGCCCGCCCGCGCGATCACCAGATGGGCGCCACGCAGCAGCGCGGGAATATCGTCGAAGAAGGCGCGCACATCCGCTTCCACGCCCATGGATGCAAAGCGTGCCTTTACCGGCTCCACCTGATCGGGCTTCACCTGCAGGGCAATCGCCAGCCGCGCGCGCTGTGCCTCCGTAAGGGCCGCGATCGCCGCCGGCACCACCTCACCGAAAATCTGAGCGCCCTGGCTGCCGCCGACACAGAGCAGCCGGAACCGTTCCATCGGGCCGGGCAGCACATACTCTTCGCCGGCCAGCACCGCTATGTCCGGCCGGATCGGATTGCCGGTCACCACGGCGCGGGCCATGTCGGCGGGCTTCAGCATCGCCACATGGTCGAAGGAAATGGCGATCGACCCCATGCGCGGCGCCAGCAGGCGGTTGGCACGCCCCAGCACGGCATTCTGTTCATGGATCACCGTGCGGCGCTTGAGCGAGGAGGCCGCCAGCATGGTCGGCACGCTGGGATAGCCCCCGAACCCCACCACCACGGCCGGGTCGAGTTGACGGATCAGCCGGCGCGCCTGAAAATAGCCAAGACCGAGCTTGACCAGGGCCTTCACCCGCGCCAGCGCCCCCTTGCCCGACACGCCGGCCGCGCTGATGCGATGGGTTTCCAGCGCGCCCAGCACGCCCGAATACCGCTCGCCCCGATCATCGGTGATCAGGGCCAATTGCCAGCCGCGCCGCCCGAGGGCCTCCGCAAGGGCCTGGGCCGGGAAGACATGCCCCCCGGTCCCGCCCGTTGCCAGCAGGATGAGTTTCCGCGCCATCAATTCGCCCCCGGCCTGGATCGGGTCAGCGCCAGCAGCATCCCCATGCCGATGGCCAAGGCCAGCAGCGACGACCCGCCATAGGAGACGAAGGGCAGGGTCATGCCCTTCGTCGGGATCAGATGCACGCTGGACCCCATATTGATCAGCGCCTGCAGGCCGAACTGCATCAACAGGCCGGAGGCCGCCAGCATCACGAACAGATCGCCGTCATGCAGCACGCGGGTGAAACCGCGCAACACCACGAAAGCGTAGAGCGCGACCAGAACGAGGCAGAGCAGAAGGCCGAACTCCTCCCCCGCTACCGCGAAGATGAAATCGGCATGGGCGTCAGGCAGGTAGTTCTTCACCACGCCCTCACCGGGGCCACGCCCCAGGAACCCGCCGGACTGGAAAGCCTCCATCGCGCGGTCGACCTGATAGCTGTCGCCGGCCTCGGGATCGAGGAAGCGGTCGACGCGGCTGGCCACATGCGGGAAAGTAAAATAGGCGCCCACCAGCCCGGCCAGACCAAACAGGCCCAGCACCACCACCAGCAGCATGGGCAGACCCGCCAGGAAGAATTGGGTGAAGGCAACGGCCGAAAGCACCAGCGCCTGCCCCACATCGGGCTGCAGCAGCAGAAGCGCGCAGCATATGCCATACAACAGTGCGGAAATGCTGTAGCCGGGCACATCCTCGCCCAGGCGGCGGGCCGACAATACCCAGGCCGACACCACCGCGAAGGTCGGCTTGACGAATTCCGACGGCTGAAGCGAAAAGCCCCCCAGATTGATCCAGCGCACGGCGCCCTTGATCTCCTGCCCGACGAACAGGGTCAGGATCAGCAGCAGGATGGAGCCGATCAGCCCCAGCGCGGCCATGCGGCGCACCATGCGCAGATCCATGAGGGAGATGACGAGCATGGCCATCAAGGCCGGACCCATCAGCATGGCCTGCTTCTTGACGAACAGCAGCGGCTCGGCCCCGATGCGCTGGGCAACGGCCGGACTTGCGGCGGCGGTCAGCACCAGCCCCACCCCGGCAATGGAAAACAATGCCGCCAGCGTCCAGCGGTCCACCGTCCACCACCAGCGTCCGAACAGCGATGTATCGGTGCGTGAAATCGCGATCATGCCGTCACCTCCTCGCCACGCCAGCGGATATCGCGCACCGAAGCGGGCAGGGCCGCCACGGCACGGGCGAAAGCGCGACCGCGTGCCTCGAAATCGGAAAACTGATCGAACGAGGCGCAGGCCGGCGATAACAACACGACCGGCCCGCGCCCCCCTTCCCGCTTTGCCAGGGTCAGGGACTGGGAAACCGCTTCGGCGATATCGGCGGCGCGCGTCACGGGCAGCCGCCCCGCGATCCATGCCTGCAGGGCATCCGCTGCTTCGCCGATCAGGATCGCGCGGGTGACATTGCCCAGATAGGGATCAAGCAGGCCAAAGCCGCCATCCTTGGGCTTGCCGCCCGCGATCCAGAAGATGTTGGTGTAGGACGACAGCGCCTTGGCCGTCGCATCCGGGTTGGTCGCCTTGGAATCGTTGATGAAGGGGATGCCATCCAGCACGGCGCAGAGCTGCTGGCGATGTTCCAGCCCCGGAAAGGTCTTCAGCCCCTGCACGATATCGTCAATGGCAAGCCCCATGGCCCGACAGACGGCATAGGTCGCCGCTGCGTTTTCCATATTATGGTTGCCGGGCAGGCTGGGAAGCTGCGGCAGGCTGATGATGGCGCCCGCCCCGAAGGCCTGGTCCAGAATGCGGTGATCGACCACGGCCACGCCGGATTGCTGTGATCTGAGGGCGGAAATCGGCACCAGCATGGCCGGCCCGCCTGTGATCTCCTGTGCCAGGGCAGCCGCCTCGGGCGTATCGACCCCGACCACGGCCACGCAGCCCGCCGTCTGGTTCGCGAAAATCCGCTTCTTGGCGGCGATATAGCCCGCCATGCCACCATGCCGGTCAAGATGGTCCGGCGTGATATTGGTCAGGATCGCCGCGTCGAAGGCCGCCGACGGTGTGAGTTCCAGCTGATAGGACGACATCTCGATCACATAGATGCCTTCCGGTCCCAGTGGTTCCAGATCGAGGGCGGAACGGCCGATATTCCCCCCCATCTCCACCTTCCGACCGGCGGAGCGCAGCACATGGGTGATCAGCGCCGTGGTGGTCGATTTGCCGTTGGTGCCGGTGATGCCGATGAAGCGGGCATGCGGGCAGGCCAGGAACAGAAGCTCCACATCCCCGATGATCGGAATGCCCAGTGCCTTCGCCTTGGCCGCCGCCTTGTGCGGCCTGGGATGGGTATGGGGTATGCCCGGCGACAGGACAAGGGCTGCCACCCCATCCAGCACCTTCTTCGTCACCGGCTCGGCGATCCGGGCGCCAAGCTTTTCCGCCTCCGCCCGACGCGCTTCGGAATCATCCCAGGCAATGACCTTGGCACCCCCGGCCAGCAGCGCGCGCACGGCCGCCATGCCCGACCGGGCCAGGCCCATGACGGCGATCTTGCGCTTGGCGAAGCTGTCTACGGTTACGGCCATGATGTCCCCGACGGTCCTTTCCTCAGCGCAGCTTCAGCGTGGCCAGCCCGACCAGGGCCAGGATGGCGGCAATGATCCAGAAGCGGATCACGATCTGCGGTTCCGCCCAGCCCTTCTTCTCGAAGTGATGATGCAGCGGGGCCATGGCGAAGACCCGTTTGCCGGTCAGCTTGAAAGACGCCACCTGGACGATGACGCTGATCGTTTCCAGCACGAACAGCCCGCCGACGATGGCCAGGACCAGCTCATGCTTCACCGTGACGGCGATGGCGCCCAGCGCACCGCCCAGCGACAGCGAGCCGGTATCGCCCATGAAAACCATGGCGGGCGGGGCGTTGAACCACAGGAAACCCAGCCCGGCCCCGATGATGGCGCCGCACAGCACCGCCAGTTCACCCGTTCCGGCCACATAGTGCAGTTGCAGGTAATTGGCGAAGAAGGCATTGCCCACCAGATAGGCGATCAGCGCGAAAACGCCTGCCGCGATCATCACCGGCACGATGGCAAGCCCGTCCAGCCCGTCGGTCAGGTTGACCGCGTTGGATGCGCCCACCATCACGAAGATGGCGACCGGGATGAAGGCGGCCCCCAGCGTCAGCACGACGCCCTTGAAGACCGGAATGGTCAGCGCGGTGTCCAGCGGCGGGGGTGTTACCTGGATGTACCAATAGGCGGCAATGGCCGAAATCAGGATCTGTCCCAACAGTTTCAGCTTGCCCGGCAGCCCCTTGGGATAGCGCTTGGTCAGCTTCAGGTAATCATCGGCAAAGCCGATCGCACCAAAGCCCACGGTTACCAGCAACACGATCCAGACATAATGATTGCTGAGATCGGCCCAGAGCAGGACGGATATCACCAGCGAAATCAGGATCAGGAAGCCACCCATGGTGGGGGTCCCTGCCTTCTTCAGATGCTGGTCGGGCACATCGGCGCGGATATTCGACGCACCGCGCTGCTTCGACTTCAGCCAGGCAATGACACGCGGCCCCAGCACCAGCGCGATGATCAGCGCCGTCAGCATGGCCCCCCCGGTCCGAAAGGTCAGATAGCGGAACAGATTGAAGAACAGCGCTTCTTCACTAAGCGGGCTCAGAAAATTGTACAGCATGGTTATCGTCCCCCGCCGGCGCGATCACGGATCGCCGCCACAACCGTTTTCATGCGCGATCCGAGCGAACCCTTCACGCAGACCAGATCACCGGATTTCAGTTCCGCCGCCACCAGCGGGGCCAGTGTCGCACTGTCGGGCGCATGGGCGGCGCGGATCGCCGCGGGCAATGCGTCATACAGATGCTTCGAAAGTGGCCCGCTGGCGAAAACAAGATCGATGGCGGCACCCTGGATGTCGGGCGCCAGGGCGGCATGGATCGCGGCCCCGTCCCGCCCCAGCTCCAGCATGTCGCCCAGCACCAGCACGCGGCGCCCGCCCGGTCCCGGCGCGCTGGCACCCAGCACGGCGATGGCGGCCCGCACGGCGGGCGGGCTGGCATTATAGCTTTCGTCGATCAGGGTCAGCCCGCCGCCTTCGGCCAGGGCCAGGAAATCCTGCGCGCCGCGCCCCTGGGGCGGGCGGATATCGGCAAGCGCCTCGCCGGCGGCGACGGGATCGGCACCAAGTGCAGCCACCATGCCCAGAACACCCAGGCTGTTCTGTGCCCAATGGCGGCCCGGTGCACCCAGGCGATAGGCGAAACGATGGCCCAGGCAATCCACCTCGATCTGCGATCCCGCCGCGTCAGGCGTATAGGACAGAAGGCGTATCTCGGCAGCATCCGCCATGCCGAAGCGCAGGATTCGGGCCACGCCCGCCTCCGCCGCCCTGGCGGCCAGTCGATCGGCATGGCGGTTGTCGGCATTGATCAGGGCCGCCCCGCCCGGCTCGATCCCGGCGAAGATTTCCGCCTTGGCATCGGCGATGCCGGTCTCTTCGGCGAAGAATTCCAGATGCACCGCCTCCACCGTCGTAATGATGGCGGCATGCGGGCGAACCATGCGGCTCAAGGGTTCGATCTCGCCCGCATGGTTCATGCCCAGCTCGAACACCGCGAAATCGGCCTCGCGCGGCAGACGTGCCAGCGACAGGGGCGCGCCATAGTGATTGTTCAGATTGCCTTTGGACGCATGGGTCAGGCCCTGCCGCCCCAGTGCCAGCGCCAGCATTTCCTTGGTGCCGGTCTTGCCGACGGAGCCCGTAACGGCCGCGACCCTTGCGGGGCAGCGTGCCCGCGCCGCGCGCCCCAGCGCCTCCAGCCCGGCCGTGCTGTCGTCCACCCCGATCAGCGGCCGGTCGGGACAGCGCGCGGCATAGGCGCGTTCCACCATCGCCGCCGCGGCACCCGCGGCCAGGGCGGTATCGACGAAGGCATGACCGTCATGGTTCGGCCCCTTCAGGGCGATGAACAGATCACCTTCGACCACCTGCCGGCTGTCGATGGACACGCCCGTGGCCTGCCACGGCAGGGTGCTTGCCCCGCCTGTTGCCCGGTCCGCCTCCTGGCTGGTCCAAAGCACATTCATGCCGGCACCCCGCCCAGCCTGGCCAAGGCCGCCCGTGCGACATCCCGGTCATCGAAAGGGATGGTGCGGTCGGCCAGGGTCTGGCCCTGTTCATGGCCCTTACCGGCGATCACCAGCACATCGCCGGATGCCAGCCCGGCAATCGCCTTTTCAATCGCCTCATGCCGGTCGCCGATCTCGATCCCGCCGGGACAGGCGGCCATCACCTGGGCGCGGATCGCCTCCGGCCGCTCCGAACGCGGATTGTCGTCGGTGACGATGGGCAGATCAGCCAGCCGCGCTACCACCGCCCCCATCTGGGGACGCTTGCCGGGATCGCGGTCGCCACCGCAGCCGAACACCGCATGCAGCCTGCCGCGCGTATGCGGGCGCAGGGTTTTCAACACCGTCTCCAGCGCATCGGGCGTATGGGCGAAATCGACATAGATGGCGGCATCGCCGGCGATATGCCCAACCAGTTCCATCCGGCCCGGCACATTGGTGATGGCGGCAAGCGCCCGCACCGCATGCTCCGGATCGGCGCCGGAACCGATGACGAGACCCAGGGCGCACAGCGCGTTTTCAATCTGGAATCGCCCGGCAAGCGGCAGATCGACCGCGTGACGACGGCCCAGCACTTCCAGCTCCAGCGCAAAGCCGTTGGCCCGCGCCTCGATCCGGACGGCCCGCAGATTGCCATGCTCCAGACCATAGGAAATCAGGCGCAACCCACGTTCCCGCGCGATATTGGCGATGCTGTCATGCTCGGCCGCAGCCGTATTGGCGATGGCGGCCGCCCCGCGCGTCAGAAGCTCGTCGAACAGGCGCAGCTTGGCCGCCCGATAGGCTTCCATGCTGCCGTGATAGTCCAGATGGTCACGGGTCAGATTGGTGAAGGCCCCGGCGGTCAGCTGCAGCCCGTCCAGGCGATACTGGTCGAGCCCGTGGGAGGATGCCTCCATCGCCACATGATCGACCCCCTCGCGTTCCAGCTCCTGCAGCGTCGCATGCAGCATCACCGGATCGGGGGTGGTCAGACCCGGCCCGCCCGGCCGGCCGGGGGCCACGACACCCAGCGTCCCGATGGAGGCGGAGGCCAGCCCCATCCCAGCCCATATCTGGCGGGTGAAGCTCGCCACCGAGGTCTTGCCATTGGTACCGGTGACCGCGACGACGATATCGGGCTGCGGGGCATGAAAACGCGCCGCGATCCTGGCCAGTCGGCGGCGCGGATTGGCATCCAGGATCAGGGTCGCACGGTCACCCACCAGCGCACGGTCGATATCGGGCGGCGCCAGGATCGCGCTGGCACCGCGGGCGATCGCATCGGCGACATAGCTGCGGCCATCCTGCTTCGTTCCCGGGATCGCCGCGAACAGGAAGCCGGGCTTAACCGCCCGGCTGTCCGCAGTCAGTCCCGTGATCGTGGTTTCCGTATCGGGCAAAGTCATCGCCCCGACATCTCCCAACAGTTCATGTAGCCGCATGGCCCATCCCTTCCACTCCCTCATTCAGGGCGATAGGCCGCCAGTTTCTTTTCCGCCTGTGTCGGTTCCAGGGCGAGGTCCTGGCGAATCGCGGGCGTTTCCGGATCGAATGGCCGCATCCCAACCAGGGGCGCCATCCGGCTGATGATTTTCGACACCACCGGGGCCGCCACCCAGCCACCCGTGGCGAAGCCATAGGTCGACTTGTTGCCCTTCGGCTCGTCGAGCAGGACATAGACGACATATTCCGGCGACTGCATCGGGAAGGCCGCCACGAAGGAGGAGATGCGCGAACTCCGGTTGTAACCACCCGCGACAGAGAGCTTTTCAGCCGTCCCCGTCTTGCCGCCGACCAGATAGCCCGGCGCTTCCGCCTTGCCGCCGGTGCCTTTTTCGACCAGGGCGCGCATCAGCTGGCGCATCGCATGACTGGTTTCCGCGCTCATCACCCGCCGGGCATCCTGCGGGGTGCCATCCCCCTTCAACAGGGTCGGACGCACGGACCAGCCGCCATTGACCGTGGCAGAGACGGCGGACGTCAGATTCATCGGGCTGACCGAGATGCCATGGCCATAGCTGATGGTCATCACATTCACCGGCCGCCAGGTCTCCGGAAACATCGGCTGGCCGCGTTCCGGCAGTTCCAGCCCGACCTGGTTCAACAGGCCAAGACGGTCCAGGAAGTCCCGCTGGGCGTTGGCGCCCACTTCCAGCGCCATCTTCGCCGAACCGATATTGGAGGAGTACAGGAAGATTTCCGGCACGCTCAGATACCGGTTCTCGCCATGGAAATCGTTGATCTGGAACCGTCCGACCTTGATCGGCTGGCTGGCGTCATAACCGCCGCGCATCGTGGTCACGCCATATTCCAGCGCCATGGCGGTGTTGAAGATCTTGAACACCGAACCCAGCTCGTACACCCCAAGCGTGGCGCGGTTGAAGCGCGCCTCATCGGTCACCTGGGCCGGCTTGTTGGGATCGAAATCGGGCAGCGAGACCATGGACAGGACCTCGCCCGTCTTGGCCTGCATCACGATGGCGGTACCGCCGATCGCCTCGAATTCCTTGGTCGCCTTGGCCAGTTCCTCGCGCACCATATGCTGGATGCGCACATCGACGGAAAGCCGCAACGGGTCCACATCATCCTTCAGACGCCGGTCAAAGCTCTTCTCGATAGCGGAAATGCCATTATTGTCGATATCGGTGAAGCCGATCACATGCGACAGCAGGTTGCCATGCGGATAGACGCGGCTTTCCTCGCTCTGGAACTCAAAGCCGGGCAGGCCCAGCCTGTTCACCGCGAATTGCTGTTCCGGCGTCAACTGGCGACGGATCCAGACGAAGCTGCGCTCGGTGGTGATCCGCCCCATCATGTCGATCGGGTCCATGTCGGGGAAGACACTCACCAGACCGCGCACCGCCTCCGCCGGATCGATCACCCGGCGCGGATCGGCATAGAGCGAGACGGTCTGCAACGAGGTCGCGACCACCACGCCGTTGCGATCGACGATATCCGCGCGCTCCGTCTTCATCGGCTGGGCCGACGGAATGGCGCGTGCGATCCCGGCATCTTCCCGCGTGGAAAAGACGCTGACATCGGCGGTGCGCACCGCAACCGCGATGAAGGCCAGCGCCATCATCGCCCCGGTGATCAACAGCCGGGTGCGGCCCGTTTCCATGGCGACACGGAACACCCCGTCCGAGCGGACGGTGGGGCATTCGAAGTTGGGCCTGCGATCGGCCGCGCAGGGTCGCGCCAGACGGTTCAATGCGGCTTCGCAGGGCGCTCGGTTCATGCGCGGCGTCATTCTGACCTCCTCGCTTTGGCTTTCAGCACATTGGGATTGGCCGCTTCTGCGGCGGGACCGGGCGGCAACTGGCCTTCCGGCAGGGGACGCGGAATCTCGTCAAACGTGGCAAGCTGGCCGGGCTTGGTCGAGCCGAAGCCCGACAACACGTCGCGCACAAGCTGCTCAAGCCGGTCCGGCCGCGTCAGGAAAGCCCATTCGGCGGAAAGCACATGCAGGCTTTCCTGCTCGGAGCGGATTTCATGGTTGAGGGAACCCAGCTGGTTTTCCAGCGCATCGACCTGGAAGGAGATGTGGAACAGCGCATAGGACGTGGCCAGCATCATGAAGGTCCAGACGGCAACCGCGAAAATTCTCATGCTGCGTCCTCCCAGGGTTCGGCTTCGGTCCGTAGCGCCACCCGCAGGCGGGCGGACCGGGCACGCGGATTGCGGCCGGTCTCCTCGGCCCCCGGCTTCACCGTCGAGCCCACGACCAGGCTGAAGCTGGGTGCGCGGACCGCGCCCAGCGGCTGCGGCAGATGGCGCGACGGCGCGGAAGCCCGGTCGGAACGGGGCTTCAGGAAGGTCTTCACCCGGCGATCTTCCAGCGAATGGAACGCCACCACGACCAGCCGACCACCCGGCGCCAGCAGCGCCTCGGCGGCCGCCAGGCCCCGGTCAATCTCGCCCAGCTCGTCATTCACATAGATGCGAATGGCCTGGAAGGTACGCGTCGCGGAATCGATCCCGTCCTTCGACTTGGGCACCGCGCCCCGCACGATGCTGGCCAGATGCCCGGTCGTGTCGATCCGGGCACGGGCGCGCGCTTCCAGGATCGCGCGGGCAACCCGGCGGGAAAAGCGCTCCTCCCCATATTCCCAGATCACCCGGGCCAGGGTCGCCTCATCGGCCGTATTGACGAAATCGGCGGCGGATTCCCCCGCCTGTTCCATCCGCATATCCAGCGGCCCGTCGAAGCGGAAGGAAAAACCGCGCTCCGGCCGGTCGATCTGGGGCGACGACACACCCAGATCCAGCACGACCCCGTCCAGCCGGTTGACGCCGATTTCGGCCAGCAGCCGATCCATCTCGCCGAACCGCCCGCCCAGAATGCTGAACCGGCGCGGGAATTCGCCTTCCATTTCATGACCGCGCGCCACCGCGTCCGGGTCACGATCCACGCCATAGACGCGGGTATCGGCGGCATTCAGGATTGCGCGCGCATAACCGCCCGCCCCGAAGGTGCCGTCCAGAATCACATCCCCGTCGCGCGGGGCCAGATAATGCAGCACTTCGGCCAGCATCACCGGCGCATGGATGGAGGGGGCGCCACCGCTCATTCGCCACCCCCTACCGGCACGCGCAGGCCGGCCAGCGGCCGCTTGCCCTTGCGCTCGGCCTTGATCCGGGCATGGACTTCCGGCGAACGGATCTGGAAGCGCGGCCCGCGCCCCACGAACACCGCCTTGTCGGCAATCCCCGCATCTTCGGCGAAATCGGATGGCAGCACGATCCGGCCGGTATCATCGATGGCGCTCTTGCGCATCTCTTCCAGCAGGGCCGCGATCTCGTTCTCCTCCTCGGAGAAGGCATCGAACTGTTCGCTCATCGCGCGGTTCAGCTTTTCGACATAATCCGCGTCGACACCTTCCAGCGCATCGCCATTGGGCGACGGGAACAGCCAGACCGCACGCTTCTGACTTTCCGGCAGCGAGTCGCGGAAGTCCGCCGGCAGGGAGACACGCCCCTTGCCGTCGACCTTCATCTCGAATGTGCCGGTGAACCCAGCCACGACCCGTTTCCCTTCCCGATGCGCCGGCCCTCGCCCCCGATGGGCGGGCTGTGCGGCGCGTCAGACCCCTACAGGCAAAGCCGAGATGCAAACTCGGCACGATGCCTGTTTATGGGCAATCATGGAATATCATGGGATTGGATAGTGCGTCAATGGAGCGGACAGTAAATCGGGACTTGTTCCCCTGGCAATACTGTGGATGAATCTGTGGATTAAATTTCCCGGCAACAATTTGATTTTTATGGAAAAATAATTTGTTCCATGCTTGTTCCTGGATCAATTCGACCGCCACCCCTCCAAATATTGCTTTTTTGTTCTATAAGTAATCGTTCAGTCGTGATTTCCCCGGCATGGGTCGGCATGGGATCGCGCGGATGCCGTGGAACCGCCGCCGTCCTGGCCCGCCCATGTTTTCCCATGACCAACCCATGCCGGAAGGCCCGGTTTGGCGATTGCCTATCGCATGGGCAGCGATTAGGTTTGCAAGATGAATGAGATGGCCAATCCGATCCCCCTGCCGCGACGACGTGGCCGCCCCGCTGCCGAGGACGGCATACGTGAAGGCGTGGCCGGCGTGCGCGCGCTGGACCGGGCGCTCGCCCTGCTGCAGGCGGTTGCTGCCCGCGCGGAAGGCAATGCACTGACCGATCTGGCCGATGCGGCGGGCTTGGCCCCGTCCACCGCCCATCGTCTGTTGCGCGGGCTGGAAGAGCGCGGCTTCGTGTCCCAGGATGCAGAGCGCGGCCTGTGGTTCGTGGGCGTCGGCGCCTTTGCCGTGGGCGCGGCCTTCCTGAAGGTGCGCGATGTGGTGCAGATCGCCCGGCCTGCCATGCGCCGGCTGATGGAACGCTCCGGCGAGTCGGTCAATCTGGCGGTCCTGGATGCGGGCGAGGCGGTGTTCCTCTCCCAGGTCGAATGCCGCCAGATGATGCGGGCGCTGGCGCCGCCCGGTGGCCGCGCGCCCTTGCATGCCTCCGGCGTAGGCAAGGCGCTGCTGATGGGATTCGGCGACAAGGAACGCATCCGGCGGATTGCCGCCATGAAGCTGGGCCGGCATACCGATTACACGCTGATCGATGCCGCTGCCCTGACCCGGGATATCGAGGAATCGCGCCTGCGCGGCTTTGCCATTGATGACGAGGAACACGCCGTCGGGCTGCGCTGCGTGGCGGCACCGATCCGCAACGAGTTCGCGGAGCCCGTGGCGGCGATTTCCATCTCCGGCCCCAAGGCCAGGATCGAGGATGCCCGCCTGCCGGAACTGGGGGAGTTGGTTGCCCGCGCGGCGGCGGAGGTTTCCAGCGAATATGGCGCCGTGGCCAACGGCGCTACCACCCTTCCGCCAGCCGGCTGATCACTCGGCCGGTCAGCGCCTGGGCATGGGCCAGAAAATCGGCCCGCCAATCCATATTGGCGGTGATCGGGTCGCCATGGCCCGCCCCGAAAGCCGAAAACAGCGCGGATTCGGTGGATCGCGTGCCCACCTCGGCAATCAGCGCGATGGTCTCAACACCGTGCATATGCTCCGCCAGCCCGCCAATGGCGCGCGGCACCTGGCCGGCGGAAGGCAGTTCCGCACCGAACAGCCGATGCGCCGCCAACGCGGCATCGCTGGCCGCCGGCGCCGCCGCCAGAATGGACAGACGCCCGAACGGGCCATGGCCCGGCCGCAGGTCCAGCAGCACCGCGCGCGGGGGCAGTTCTTCGAATTCCGAAAGGATGATATCCAGCACCGAGGCTGGAAAGGCGGGTAGCAGCGCTTCGCCCGATTGACGCTCCGCCGCCTCCTCCGCCATGCGGCTGGCATGCTGGAAATCGCGGAACCGCCGCTCGGCATTGGCCAGCAGAGCGCTCGTCCAACTCTCCGTACTCCGCGAGGCCGGCTCGGAACCAAGGGGTAGTGGCGGGGCCGGCGGAATCTCTCCCAGCGACCAGAGCGGGCCAGCCGGGTTGGCGGCGTGGATCAGCAGCGCCTGCACGCCGGCCGGCAACAGGCGGCGGATCGGACCTTCCAGCAGATGGGTGATGGCCCCGGCCGCGGCGAAGCTGCCGCGCCCGACCGCCCCGGTTCCGATCACGATCAGATTGCGCGCACCGGGCGCCCCCAGCCGGACCCAATCCAGCGTGGAATGCGGTCGCCCCGGCTCGCCATCCAACCCGTCCACCCGCAACCCGGCCCTGTCCGCCGCGATCTGGAACAAATCGCGCGCAACATCGACATCGGTCGGGAAACCGCGATCCGTCAGCATTGATGCGCCCTCCCTTCCCCCGGCCCGCCCCCGTGCCGAATTCTCATCACGATTCGCGCCCGCGACATCATCTGCTCCGCCAGACGCTTGCCGAACCGCCAATGCAATCCCATACTGACTGCCATGCAGCGCATGATGGCGATCATCGGGCTCGGCGCCCTCATTGTATCAGGCTTTCCGCAGGACGCGAGGGCGGATCAGAACGATCCGCGCCTGGAACCCCTGTTCGAGGAATTGCGCAACACGGCCGATCCGGCCCGCGCCAAATCGGTGGAGGTGCGGATCTGGACCCTGTGGCTGGAAACCAAATCCGCCTCGGCCTCCGTGCTGGTGCAGCAGGGCATCGATGCCATGGGCAGCGATGATCGCAAGCTCGCGCTGGAAAGCTTCGATGCCGCCATCGCCTTCGATCCGAATTATGCGGAAGCCTGGAACAAGCGGGCGACGCTGTTTTTCCTGATGGGCGACTACGCGGCCTCCATTGAGGATGTGAAGCGGGTGCTGGCGCTGGAACCGCGCCATTTCGGCGCCTGGTCGGGTCTGGGCCAGATGTATGAAACCATGGGCAATCTGGAAGGGGCATTGGCCGCCTTCGAACGCGCTCGCGACATCCATCCCCGCATGGACGGGCTGGATGAGCAGATCGAAAAGCTGAAAGCCGCGATCCGCGCCAAGAACATCTGACTGGCCACGTTTCAGCGAAACACTTTCCACCCTTCGGCACCACGGACGCACAAGGCCGTGGCAAGGCGCAGCCATCCGCCCCATCTTTCCGCGCCGCAGATCGTCCTGCCCGCCCTGCTGCGACATCTTGAACCTGCCGGAAGATGATCGGAAAAGAACACTCGGCATCTGCTTGACAGGCCAAAGCGCGCCGCCTAACCTGCCTCATTAATGGGCTGGACCAAAAAATAGGCAGCCCTCGACGACCCGGGGGCTCCCCCCAGCTGACAGTTTCCCAGACGTGAACCATACAGTCCGACTGTGAAGGGCAGAGAGCCCGGCGTCGGATTCCGGCAATCGGCAGAACGGAGTCCGTGATGGCCAGGGACGGCGCATCCTATCTCGCGAGCATTCGCGATGACCGCACCATTTTCGTTGAGGGCAAAAAGGTGGCCGATGTCACCACCAGCCCGCATTTCCGCAACGCCGTCGCCAGCGCGGCCATGCTGTATGATTATCAGGCAGCACCGGAGAATGTGGAGGCGATGACCTTCACCTCCCCCACCAGCGGGGGCCGTGTGAACCGGTCCTGGCTGATGCCCCGGAACCACCGCGAATTGGTGGAACGGCGCGAGGCGATGGAGCGCTGGTCGGGTCTGACCTTGGGCATGGTGGGCCGTTCGCCGGACCATGTCGCCTCCACCATGACCGGTTTCCGCATGGGGCTGCATGTCTACAAGGATTACGAACCGAAGCGGGCCGCCGCGCTGGAAAGCTATTTCGATTACGCGCGCGACCGCGACCTGTTCCTGTCCTATGTGATCATCAATCCGCAGGCCGATAAGGGAAAATCGGCGGGCGAACAGCCCGACCCGTATTTGGTCGCGTCCGTCGTGGACGAGGATAGCGAGGGCATCACCATTCGCGGCGGCAAGATGCTGGCGACCAGCGGCGTGATGGCCGACGAGATCATGGTGTCGGGCTTCCAGGCCTTGCAGGCCGGCGATGAACGCTATGCCTTCACCGCGATCCTGCCGATCGCGACCAAGGGGCTGAAGCTGCTGTCGCGCCGGTCCTATGAATCTGCCGCCTCCTCCACCTTCGACTACCCGCTTGCCTCGCGTTTCGACGAGAATGACGCGGTGGTCTATTTCGACGATGTGAAGATCCCCTGGGACCGGGTCTTCGTCTTCAAGGATCTGCGCATGGCCCAGGCGCAGTGGCACGAGACGCGCGCCCATGTCATGCAGAACTATCAATGCATGATCCGCCTGAAGGTGAAGCTGCATTTCCTGTTGGGGCTGGCCCGCAAGATCGCGGAGTTGAATAACATCATCAACTACCCGCAGGTGCGCGAGACGCTGGGCCTGCTGGCGGCGCGTGTCACCAATATCGACGCGCTGATCGTCGCCATGGAAGCATCGGGCGAGTATTACCAAGGCTATTATGTGCCGAACCGGTCAATACTGTGCACCGCCCAGGTAATCGCGCAAATGACTTACCCGGAGATGATCGAACAGATCCGCACCCTGTCCGGCGGCGGCATGATCATGGTACCGTCTTCCTTCGCGGATTTCGAGAATCCCGAAACGGCGGAGATCATCGGCAAGACCCAGCGTTCCCCGGTCGCCAACTCCCTGGAGCGGGTGAAGCTGGCCAAGCTGGCCTGGGATGCGGTGGGATCGGAATTCGGCTCGCGCCATCTGCAATATGAAATGTTCTACTCCGGTGCCGCCTTCGTCACCCGGGGCAATTCCTTCCGCTTCTTCGACTGGGACGGGGTGAAGGGCGTCGTGGAGGATTTCATGGCAAGCTATGATCTGCCCGGCGCCAATGCCCTGCCCAAAGCGGCGGAGTGACGGCGGGACCATGCTGGACATCGATCTCGTTCGCCGGCTGGCCTTTGTCGAGCATGGGCCAGCCAGCCTGCAACTGACGACGGAGGGGCCGCTTGGCGGTCTGCGCTTCGCCGTGAAGGATCTGTTCGACATCGCGGGTTACAGAACCGCCTGCGGCAATCCGGACCGGCTGCGCGACCATGCCCCGGCGGTCGCCACCGCCCCGTCGGTACTGACGGCGCTGGCTGCGGGTGCGGCTTGCATCGGCAAGACCCATACCGATGAAGTCGCCTGCGGCATGTTCGGCACGAATGAATTTTTCGGCACGCCGATCAATCCCGGCGCGCCGGACCGGGTGCCGGGCGGTTCTTCCGCCGGTTCGGTCTCCGCCGTGGCGGCCGGGCTATGCGATTTCGCGCTGGGTACCGATACCGGCGGGTCGGTGCGGGTGCCTGCCAGCTTCTGCGGCACCTTCGGGCTGCGCACCACGTTCGGGCGCATCTCCACCGCCGGCGTGATGGCAATGGCGCCCAGCTTCGATACGGTCGGCTGGTTCACCCGGACGCCCGACATGATGCGGCGCGTCACGGAATGCTATCTGGGACCGGTCGCGGCCAGGGGCAGAACGCGCCTGCTGCTGGCGCGCGACGCCTTCGCCATTCCCAATCCCCGGATCATTGAAGCCCTGCTGCCCGCCGCCCGCACCCTGGAGCCGGAGGCGGAGATCGACCTGTTCCAGGAAGGGGTGGAGCACTGGCTGGCCACCTTCCGCCCGATCCAGCTGTATGATCTGTGGAATGCGCTGGGGGCGTGGTGGAGCGTGCCCGGACGCCGGGTCAGCCAGTCGATCCATGACCGCATGACCCTGGCGAAATCGGTGCGCTGGCAGGATGTTTCCCCCGCCAATCTGTGGCGCGAAGCATTGACCACCCGGCTGGTCGATCTGTTGGGCGATGACGGGGTGATGATGATCCCCACCGCCCATGACCTGCCGCCGTTGCGCGAGGACGGCCCGGCCGCGCTGGTGGAGTTCCGCGACAGAACGCTGGCCCTGACCTGCATCGCCAGCCTATGCCGGCTGCCGCAGCTGAACATTCCGGCGGTCAAGGTGGAAGGGGTGCCGGTCGGTCTGTCCTTCATCGCCGGGCCGCGCGGGGAAGAACGGCTGGTCGCCCTGGCTTCGGCCTGGGCCGCCGTCCTGCCGGAAGGAGGGAGAGCCGCATGATCCGCGATGGAGAGCGCGACTTCCGCGGCTATGGCCGCAACCCGCCCCAGGCGAACTGGCCGGGCGGGGCCAGGCTCGCCATCGTGATCGTGCTGAATTACGAGGAAGGGGCGGAACCGGCCATTCCCGACGGCGATCCGGCCAGCGAGATCGCCCTGACCGACGGCATCCCGGGGGAGGTTCCGGCCGGCACCCGCGATCTGGTGGCGGAAACCCTGTTCGAATACGGCTCGCGCGTTGGTTTCTGGCGGCTGCATGATCTGTTCGCGCGCAGCGGCGTCACCCCCACGATCAATGCCTGCGCCCGCGCGCTGGAACGCAATCCCGAAGCGGCTGCGGCGATTGCCCAGGCGGGGTTTGATCTGTGCTGCCATGGCTATGGCTTCACCCGCCATTTCCTGATGGAGGAGGCGGAAGAACGCGCCGCCATCGCCCGCGCCATCGCTTCTCTGCAAAGGACCGTGGGCAAAAGCCCGCTGGGCTGGCAGAGCCGCTATTCCGCCTCCCCCAATACCCGCCGCCTGCTGCTGGAGCAGGCGTGTTTCCTGTATGATTCCGATTCCTATGCCGATGACTGGCCCTATTGGGTCCGGGTCGGCAACACGCCCCGGCTGGTGGTGCCGCACAGCTTCACCCATAACGACAACCGGCTGCCATCGGGCAAGCTGGGCACCGGGGAAGACTGGCTGAACCACCTGTCCGCCGCGTTCCGCGTGCTCTATCGCGAAAGCGAAGCTGTGCCGCGCATGATGACGATCAGCCTGCATAACCGGATCAGCGGCCAGCCCTCGCGCTTCGAAGCCATGGAACGCTTCCTGGATTTCGCAGGCTCCCACACGGGCGTCTGGTTCGCCGGACGGTCAGAGATCGCGCGGCACTGGATCGCCACCCATCCGCCGGTGCAGGGCTGATGGGCGCCGTTCTGATCCGCGACGCGCTGGCCTGTGACCCGCAATGGGAGGCGGAGCGGCGCGTCGACATCCTGGTACGCGACGGCCGGATCGCCCAGATCGCCGACGGGGCCAGCCTGACCGCCGGCCCGGAGGTCGAGACGTTCGACGCGGCGAACCGCATCCTGATGCCGGGGCTGATCAATACCCATACCCATGGGCACGCCAACCTGTCGAAGGGCATGGCCGATCTCTGGCCGCTGGAAGCCTCCCTCGTCAACGGGTCCTGGATGGGCGGCGGCCGGACGGAGGAGATCGCCTATCTGTCGACCCTGCTGGGCGCGGCCGATATGATCAGCAAGGGTTGCACCGGCTGTTTCGATCTGGTCTTCGCCATGCCGGAACCGGAGCCCGCGCTGTTCCTGGCGACCGCCCGGGCCTATTCGGATGCGGGGATGCGCGCCGTGCTGGCCCCGATGGTGGCCGACCGCACGCTCTACCAGTCGATCCCCGGCCTGCTCGACAGCCTGCCTGCCGAGCTGCGCGCCAAAGTCGCCGGGCTGAACGGTCCCGCCCCGGATGCGCTGCTGGACGGGGTGCGCGCCGTCCTGGAAGCGCCCCTGCCGGACCGCACCAGCCCGGCCATCGCGCCCACCATTCCGCATCAATGCAGCGATGGCTTCATCCTGGCCTGCGCCGAACTGGCGGAGGCCAGGACGATACCGATGCATATGCATGTCGCGGAATCGCGGCTGCAATTGCTGGCGGCCCATGACCTCTATGGGCATTCGCCGATCCGCCATCTGGATGCGCTGGGCGTGCTGAATCCCCGCTTCGTGGCCGCCCACGGCATCTGGCTGGATGGTCAGGATATGGACATCGTGGCGGCGCGCGGGGTGCGCATCGCCCATGTCCCGGGCAGCAATCTCCGGCTCGGCTCCGGCATCGCCTATACCCGCGCCATGCTGGATCGGGGCATCACGGTCGGCATCGCCACCGACGGGGCCAACAGCGCCGATGCAATCAATATGTTCGAAGCGATGCGCCATGCCTCCAACATGTCGCGCGTGCTGGGCCAGCCGCGCGCCCGCTGGCTGGGTTATCGCGAGGTGCTGACCATGGGCACCCGCAACGGCGCGGCCCTGATCGGCCTGGTCGATGGCGGGCGGATCGCGGAAGGCGCCCCGGCGGATTTCACCCTTCTGGATATCGACAGCCTGAACTTCCTGCCGCTGAACAACCCGATGAACCAGATCGTGACGGCGGAAAACGGGGCCTCCGTCACCGATGTGATGATTGCGGGCCGCTGGGCCCTGCAGGACCGGCGGCTTGCCTGCATCGATCTGGACGCGCTGCGCCGCCGCCTGCGCGAGATCATGCCGGGCTTACGCGACCGCAACGCCCCGGCCCGCGCGCTGTCGCGGCTTCTGGAACCCCATGTGGTGGCCTTCGCGGAAGGCAGGCTGGGCGAACCCCTGCCCGTCAGCCGCTATGTCCCGGTGGAAGGGCGCGCGTGATGAGCCGCCAGGATGTGTCGCATCAGGATTTCCGGCGGGCCTGCTCGCTGTTCGCCACCGGCGTGACCGTGGTCACCACCGCCCATGGCAGGGTCCGGCTGGGAATGACGGTGAACTCCTTCGCCTCCCTCTCCCTCGGCCCGCCTTTGGTGTTGTGGAGCCTGCGCGAGGCATCCGGCGCGCGCGATATATTCGCCCGATCGGGCCGCTTCTGCGTCAATGTGCTGGCGGCCGATCAGGGTGCGCTTGCCATGCGCTTCGCGCGGCGCACCGAAGGCGACCCGTTCGCGGGCTTCTGCCAGGAGATGGCGGAGGGGGAGCCGCCGCGCCTGACCGGCACCCTGGCCCATATCGACTGCGAGATCACGGAAATCCTGCCCCAGGGCGATCATGCGATCCTGATCGGGCGGGTCCGCGACCTTAGCCATCGCAGCGGCGCGCCGCTGCTGTTCTTCGCCGGGAATCTGTCCGCCGGTCCCGGCCCTGTTGTGGAGAATGCCTGAGATGCTGCCCTTTCCCTATGACGACCCTGCCGACACCATCCGCATCGGGCATATCATGCCGTCATCCAACAGCTGGGCCGAGCCGCTGACCTATGCCCTGAACCGCGAGCTGGACGGCAAGGTCACGCATCACTTCTCGCGCATTCCCGTGCTGCGCCTGGGGCTGGACGGGCAGGCCGACGCCCAGTTCCAGGACAACACGATGGTGGAGGCGGCGAAGCTGCTGGCCGATGCGCCGCTGCATGCCATCGTCTGGAATGGCACCTCCGCCAGCTGGCGCGGGCTGGAACATGATCTGGCCCTGTGCGCGGCGATCACCAAGGCGACCGGCCTTCCCGCCGTGACCGCCACCACGGGCATGTATGGCGTCTATCAGCGCCATGGCTGGAAGAAGATCGGCCTGGCCCTGCCCTATCTGGAAGACGTCTCGCGCCAATTGGCGCAGGAATACGCCAGGCAGGGTTACGAGGTGACCGGGAACGCCTTCCTCGACATCTCCGCCAATGTCGAGATCGGGGCCATCAGGCAGGACCGAATGCGCGACTTGCTGCGCGCGGCAGCCAGGGGCAAGCCCGACTGCATCGCGGTCGTCTGCACCAATTTCCCGGCTACCGCGTTGGTGGCAGAGATGGAGGCGGAGCTGGGCATCCCGATCGTGGATTCCATCGCCGTCACCTTCCTGGAAGCCTGCCTCGCCGCCGGGGTCACACCCCGCATCACCGGCTGGGGCCGGATCTTCGATACACTCTGAACAGAGGCTGGAGAGACAGATCATGGCCAAGGATATTCTCGTCGCCTATGGAATCGATGTCGACGCGGTTGCGGGCTGGCTGGGCAGCTATGGCGGGGAAGACAGCCCCTGCGATATCTCGCGCGGCATCTTCGCCGGCAAGGTGGGGGTGCCGCGCCTGCTGCGCATGTTCGACCGCTTCCAGATTCCCACCACCTGGTTCGTGCCCGGCCATTCCGTCGAAACCTTTCCCGACGAGATCAGGGCCGTCGCCCATGCCGGCCATGAAATCGGCATGCATGGCTACAGCCATGAAAACCCGTTGATGATGTCGGGCCTGCAGGAAGAGGCGGTGCTGGATAAAAGCATCGAGGTGATCGAGAAAATCTCCGGCAAGCGTCCGCTGGGCTATGTCGCCCCCTGGTGGGAATTCTCGGCCAAGACCATCGAGCTGCTGCAGGCGCGCGGCATCATCTATGACCACAGCCTGATGCATAACGACTTCCACCCCTATTACGCACCGACGGGCGAAAGCTGGAGCAAGATCGACTATTCCAAGCCCGCCGAAAGCTGGATGAAGCCGCTGCATCACGGGCAGGAAACCGACCTCGTGGAAATTCCCGCCTCCTGGTATCTGGATGATCTTCCGCCGATGATGTTCATGAAGGCGGCCCCCAACAGCCATGGCTTCGTCAATCCCCGCGATATCGAGGAGCTGTGGCGCGACCAGTTCGACTGGGTCTATCGGGAATATGATTATGCGGTCTACACCCTGACCATCCATCCCGACGTCTCGGGCAAGCCGCAGGTGCTTTCCATGCATGAACGCCTGTTCGACCACATCAAGAGCCATGACGGCGTGCGTTTCGTAACCTTCGAGGAGATCGCGCGCGACTTCCTGACCCGCTACCCCCGTGCGGGCAAGGCAAGGCCGGTTTCCTAGAGCGGGTTTTGACCAATATGAATCGTTCCGACGGAGCGGATTTGGTCGGGTTTCGAGTTGTGAGGACGAAGGACATGCCAAAGCATATTCGAGGACGAACGGCTCGCAAACCGAGCAAATCCGCCCGTCCCCCCATTTTCCCGGTTTGGGGGTTTCCGATTGGCGGATGTCCGGCGGCAAACCGGTCTTGCGCGATGCCCCGCATCGCTCCGCGCCCGGTTCACACGCCGATCCATCTCGCCAATCGAGAAGCGGAACCGGTTCATATTGCTCGAAACCCGCTCTAAGCCATGTGCGGCTTCTGCGGGCAGATCGCCGGCAGACGGCATTGGAGTGCGGGGCCGGACCGGTCCCGCCCGCCGACGGGTGCGGAAAAGCAGCGCCTGCTGCGCCTGGCGGCGAAACTGCTGGCCGCCAGCCATATTCGCGTCACGCCCTGGGCCAATGGCTTCCAGGTGCAGGGGCCGACCGGCCGCAAGGTGCTGGTGCGCGATCCGGGCGATATCTGGCATGGCGCCGATCAGGTCGCTACCCATGGCTTCGATCCGCTGGACGAAGCCATGCTCGACCGGCTGGAGGGGGCATGATGGCGACCGGATCTCCCCGTGATCCGTCGTCGTCGGGCTTGATCCGACGACCTTTCGCCACGCGGAACGAGGTGGTCGGATCACGTCCGACCACGACGCAGCATGGCCACCCATGCTTCGAGACACCGCCTTGCGGTTCCTCAGCATGAGGGGGCCATTACCATCCCCTCACCCTGAGGAGGGCACAGCCCGTCTCGAAGGGCCTTCTTGTTTCATCTCACTTGCCCGCGATGCCTGACACCCCCATCCGTGTCGATGTGCTGACCGGCTTCCTGGGCTCGGGCAAGACGACCCTGCTGCGACGGCTGCTCGAAGCGGGCGCCCTGACCGATACGGCCTTCCTGATCAATGAATTCGCCGATCTGCCGCTGGATGGCATGCTGCTGCACGGGGCCGGGCGCCGGATCGGCGTTTTCGCCGGGTCCTGCGTCTGCTGCGCGGTGGATGGCGCGCTGAAGGATGCGCTTGGCGACCTGCTGGCCCGCCGCGACAGCGGGGAATTGCCGCCCTTCCGGCGTATCCTGATCGAAACTTCGGGCATTGCCGAACCCGCCCCGGTGCTGGCCACCATTCTGAATGACGGCTTCCTGCAAGCCCGCCTGACGCCCGGCCGGATCATCGCCACGCTGGACGCCACCAGCGCGGAACAGAGCCTTGCCGAGTATCCCGAAGCCCTGGCCCAGCTTGCCGCCGCCGATGCGCTGGTGCTGACCAAGGCCGATCTGACGGACGCCGATCCGGCCGCGTTATGGGAACGGCTGGGCTGGCTGAACCCGCTGGCGACGCGGCTGGACGGTCGCCTGGACGCCGCCGCCCTGGCCGGATTGCTGGCGACCATGCCCGCAGGCCCTATCAGCGCCCTTCCCGCCACATCCTATGTGCCACCCGACCACCAGACAGGTCCGCGCCATGGCGTGCAGGCCTGCCGGTTGCACTGGCCCGAACCGGTGGACTGGCCGGGATTCAGTTTGTGGTTATCTTCGCTGCTGCACCGGCATGGCGACCGCGTGCTGCGGGTCAAGGGGCTGCTGCGCCTGCACGGGGCGGAGGAGAACGGCGCCCTTCTGATCCAGGCCGTGCGTCATGCCGTCCATCCGCCGGAACATCTTCCGGATATACCGGCACCCTCGGGCGCGGATATCGTGGTCATCGCCCGCGATATCGACCCCGCCCTGCTGCAACGGTCCTTTGCGGCCTTCCAGGGGCTTGAATGACCAGGTGCCGCACAATGCTTGTGCAACGCAACATCAGCCGCACAATTTTTAAGCAAATTGATCCAGGGTCACACCAGAACCCGCGGAATTCCGCCCCTCCGGGGCTGGCACGCGGCTTGCTGATCTGGTCCTTGCTTGAATAGCCGTAAAATCGGGTCGAGCTCCTGATCCCCGGACGGGGTGGTAGAACAAACAACCGCTCCGACAAGACCCCGTGGGAATGGCGGCGAAGCGCTTACGGCGCCCCTTGCCGCAGACATCGTATGGAGCGACTGGATGCCTGACTCCGCCTTGAAATCCCTGGAAGACCGCGCCCGGCACGATCTGGAATGTCTGGCCTATCCAACCCGTGGCTGGAGCCTGCCTGAAACCCATGCCGGCAAGCCGGTGCTGGACAGCCTGATCATTGGCGGCGGGCAGAGCGGCATCGCCATTGCCTTCGGCCTGAAGCGCGAAGGCATCGACAATACGCTGGTGGTCGACCGCCGCCCGGAAGGGCTGGAAGGCCCCTGGATCAGCTTCGCGCGCATGATCACACTGCGCACCCCCAAACATGTGACCGGCCCGGATTTGGGCATTGCCAGCCTGTCGCCGCGCGCCTGGTACGAGGCCCGCTTCGGTATCGAAGCCTGGGCGAAGCTGGGCAAGATTCCGCGCCAGCATTGGGCGGAGTATCTGCAATGGCTGCGCCGCCTGACCGGGGTGCGGCTGAGATCCGCGACCGAGGTGGTGGATGTCGAACCCCTGCCCGGCCCGCTTTTCGCGGTTACCCTGCGCGATGCAGGCACCGGGGCTACGGAAAAAATAACAGCCCGATCCGTCGTGCTGGCAACCGGCATTGAAGGCGCGGGCCGGTGGACCATCCTGCCCCAGGTGGCGGAAGCCCTGCCGCGCGAACGCTATGGCCATACCAGCGAGGCTATCGATTTCGACGCCTTGAAGGGCAAGCGCATCCTGGTGCTGGGTGCCGGGGCTTCGGCCTTCGACAATGCCGCCACCGCGCTGGAAGCCGGGGCCGCGCGTGTCGATCTCTTGGCCCGGCGCAAGACGATGCCGGTCGTCAATCCCAATCGCTGGATGGAATTCGCGGGCTTCATGCGCCATTTCGCCGATCTGGACGACGCCATGAAGTGGCGGTTCATGCGCCATATCTTCAAGCTGAACCAGCCCCCGCCGCAGGATACCTATGAACGCTGCGCCCGCTTCGCCGGCTTCGCGCTGCATACCGGCACGCCGCTGGATGCGATCGGGATGCAGGGCGACGAGATCGTGGCCGACACGCCGTCGGGCCAGTTCCGCTGCGATTATCTGATCCTGGGCACCGGCTTCCATGTCGATTTCGCGGCCCGACCGGAAACCGCGCGTTTCGCGGCCGATATCGCCCTATGGCGCGACCGCTACGAAGCCCCGGCGGAGCTGGAGGACAAGGTTCTGGCGGGCTTCCCCTATCTGTCGGATGCCTTCCAGCTGCAGGAAAAGGTGCCGGGTTCGAACCCGCATCTGTCGCGCCTCTATTGCTACACCTTCGCAGCCATGCCCAGCCTGGCCGGATCGGCCGGCATTTCGGCGATGAAATTCGGCGTGCCGCGTCTGGTCCACGGCCTCACGCGCCAGCTCTTCCTGGATCAGGCCGAAGGCCATCTGGCCTCCCTGACCGCCTATGACGAGCCCGAGCTTGTCATGCCCGACAAAGCCGCGAGGGAGGTCGCCTGACAGGGCGCTCTTGCGGGTAACAGGAACACCAAACCGGACGGACAGACAAAAGGAATGGCACAGAACAGTGTTACCGTGATCGACCGGGCCCAGCGCGTGAAGGAATCCGCGCTGAAGATTCAAAGCCCGTTCCAGCTCGACGAAAGCCTCTGCCTCTACAGCCCGCAGGACAATGTGGATTCGCTTGCCCATCCGCGCATCGCGGATTGGATCGACTTCGTGTCGGAACGCTATCTGCCGGTCCTGCCCGAGGCGAAGAAGCGCATCCTGTTGCTGATGCCCTGCACCAAGACCAAGCCCTACCCCTTCTCCGGCGAGCATAAATCGATCAACCAGCGCCTGCTGGAAACCGGCTTCAAGCCAATCGAGCGGGTGGACCTGCCGCAGGAATTGCAGGCGAAGCTGGAGAAGCAATACGACACGGGCGTGCTGAACCTGTCGGTGCTGAGCGACGGCAAAGGCACGATCATCCACCGCATGGTGATTTCCGAACCCATGGCGCTGGTACCCTATGAGCATATCGCCGCCTATGAGGGCAAACCCTCGCCCGCGACCGCCTATGACGATCCGGGCCTGTTCGAAAGCCGCGGCAATGCCGTCTCCCCCTGGCGGGAGGATTTCTCGGCCGAGCAGGTTTCGGCGACACGCTGGCGCTGGGGCGATCAGGAAAAGCTGGGCTATGTCGCCATGCATAATGCGATGGCGGAAATCCTGGCCAAGGCGATCGGCCGGATCGGTCCTCTCTATACCGACCGCATCGCCTGGGTGGCGCCGGGTCTGACCCATCGCAGCTTCGTGCTGGGCAAGGCGGAACGCGCCTCCCACAACGTGCCGTCCTTCCGGCGCATCGACGGCCGGAACCATGCCCTGATCGGCGCGAATGACCATCTGCCGGCCGATCTTAGGATCGAATGCCTGCCCTCCACCGCCGACTGCAAGGACGCGATCATCCGGCTTGCAGCGCGATTGAACACCGATGTGTCGCGCGTCGGCGGCACCTATTCACGTGGCGGGGCGAATGCCACGCCGCTGGCCTTGCCCGAACTGCTCGACACCCTTGTCGCGCGCTTGGGCCAATAATCCGAAGCAAAACAAAGACCCTATGGAACAGGAGAAGAGCATGACGCAGTTCACGGTTTCCCCCTCCCGCCGCGCGGTGCTGAGCGCCGCTTTCGGCCTGGCTGCCGCCATCGGCCTTGGGGCCGGTGCCGCCCAGGCCCAGACGCCGATCAAATTCTCGCTGGACTGGAAATTCGAAGGCCCGTCCGCCCCCTTCGTGCTGGCGCTGGAGAAGGGTTATTTCAAGGCCGAAGGCCTGGACGTCACGCTGGATTCCGGTTCGGGCTCGGTCGAGCCGCTGAACCGGCTGGCTTCGGGCACCTATGACATGGCCTTCGGCGATATCAACTCGCTGATCAAATTCTCCGACGCCAATCCCGCCGCGGGCATCAAGGCCATCTACATGCTCTACAACAGCCCGCCCTTCGCCGTGGTGGGCCGCAAGAGCCTGGGCATCAACACGCCGAAGGATCTGGAAGGCAAGAAGCTGGGCGCTCCGGCCCCGGACGGCGCCTATGCCCAGTGGCCGATTTTCGTGAAGGAAAACGGCATCGACGCCTCCAAGGTCATCATCGAGAATGTGGGCTTCCCGGTGCGCGAGCCGATGCTGGTTTCCGGCCAGGTCGACGCCATCACGGGCTTCGCCTTCTCCTCCTACCTGTCGGTGAAGAACAATCTGGCGGACCCAAGCGACGCGGTGGTCTTCCTGATGTCGAATTATGGCGTGAAGCTCTATGGCAACACCATCATGGTGCATCCGAAATTCGCCTCCGAAAAGCCGGAAGCGGTGAAGGGCTTCCTGCGCGCCTTCACCAAGGCGCTGAAGGAAGTGATCGCTGACCCGAAGGCGGCAGTGCCCTATGTGCTGGCCCGCAACTCCGTCGCCAAGGAAGCCACGGAGCTTGAGCGCCTGACCTATGCGCTGGACAACAACATCGTCACCGCGGAAGTGAAGAAGAACGGCCTGGGCAAGGTCGACATGACCCGGCTGTCGGGGTCGATCGACCAGATCGCCACCACCTTCGCCTTCAAGGCGAAGCCCAAGGCGGAAGCGGTGTTCGACGCCTCCTACCTGCCGGCCGATGCCGATCTGATGCTGAAGTAAGTCCATCCGGCGGGGCGTTCCGACCAAGATCGGAGCGCCCCTGCCGGTTTATCGTTTCCAGGGGACAGAGCGAGGGGCGGATGCGGTCATTCATCGAAATCGAAGGGGTTACCCATGCCTATGGCGGGGCCGGAACGCCGGTCGCCGTCGAAGGCCTCAGCCTGCATATCGGACAAGGTGAGTTCGCGGCCGTCGTCGGCCCGTCGGGCTGTGGCAAGTCCACCCTGATGAAGCTGACGACCGGGCTGCAATTCCCCCAGGCCGGCGCCGTCATGGTAGGTGGGGAGGAAGTGACCAAGCCCGTCAAGATCGCCGGCATGGCCTTCCAGGCGCCAACCCTGTTGCCCTGGCGCACGACGCTGGAAAACGTGCTGCTGCCGCTGGAGATCGTGCGCCCCCATCGCAACGAATTCCGCGCCCGCAAGGCGGAATTCACCGCCCGGGCCGAAGCCCTGCTGGCCAAGGTCGGGCTGGCCGGTGCCGGGTCCAAATTTCCCTGGGAGTTATCGGGGGGCATGCAGATGCGCGCCTCTCTCTGCCGCGCGCTGATCCATGAGCCGAAGCTGTTGATGCTGGACGAGCCCTTCGGCGCGCTGGATGCCTTCACGCGCGAAGAGCTGTGGTGCGTCATCCGCGACCTGCATGCCGAAAGCGGGGTGACCATCGTGCTGGTGACCCATGATCTGCGCGAGGCGGTGTTCCTGGCCGACAAGGTCTTCGTCATGTCCGCCCGCCCCGGCCGCATCCTGGCCGAACGCAAGATCGAATTCCCGCGGCCGCGCGATCTGGAAATCACCTATACCGCCGATTTCCAGACCGCCGTCCATGAACTGCGCGAATATATCGTCACGGCCCGGTCATGAAGAAACATCATATCCTGCCCCGCATTTCCGCCATCCTGTTCATCGCGGTGACGCTCATCATCTGGGAAGCGGCCGTGAACGGGCTTGCCATCCCATCCTATCTGCTGCCGCCGCCCAGCCTGATTTTCAGCGAGATGGTCAGCTATTGGCAGGTCATCGTGAAGGAAGGCGCCTTCACCCTGATCTCCACGCTGATCGGTTTCGGCATGGCGGTGGCCTTCGGCCTGCTGCTGGGCCTGCTGGTCGGCTGGTCGTCCACGATCTATGCCGGGCTTTACCCGCTGATGGTGGGCTTCAACGCCATCCCGAAGGTCGCGGTGGTGCCGATCCTGGTGCTGTGGTTCGGCATCGGCGCGCCGCCGGCGATCCTGACCGCCTTCCTGATCTCCTTCTTTCCCATCGTGGTCAATGTGGCAACCGGCCTTGCCACCATCGAGCCGGAGATGGAAGACGTGCTGAAGGCGCTGGGAGCATCCAAGCTCGATATCATGCGCAAGGTCGGCATTCCGCGCGCCCTGCCCTATTTCTTCGGCTCGCTGAAGATCGCCATCACGCTGGCCTTCGTGGGTTCGGTCCTGTCGGAAAGCGTCGCGTCCAATAACGGCATCGGCAATTTCATGATGCAGGCCCAGGCCCAGTTCCAGGTGCCGCTGATCTTTGCCGGGCTGTTCGTACTGGCCGCCATGGGCATCGTGATGTACGCGCTGATGGCCTGGATCGAAAAGCGCACCACCAAATGGGCCAACCGTTCCGGTTTCGGGGCCACCTGACAGCATTCTTTACAGGAGCAGTAACCATGTCCGCCCTCTCGCTCTCTATCGGGGTCAGCGATTGCGACCGCATGCGTCCGCTGGCCGATGGCACGGTGTCCATTCCCGACGTCGAGGCCAAATGGAACCTGATGGGGGTGCAGGCGCTGTTCAACCGGCAGCTTGCCGACCACGCCTTCGATGCCTGCGAATTTCCGCTGGCGACCTATCTGCGCGATCTGGATGGGGCACGGCGCTATCTGGCGCTGCCCGTCTTCCCGTCCCGGCATTTCCGCCTGTCCTGCGTCTTCATCAACAAGGATAAGGGTATCACCAAGCCGGCCGATCTGGCGGGCCGGCGGGTGGGTGTCATGGTCTGGGACATGGCGGCCGCCGTCTGGCTGCGCGGCATTTTCCAGGACCATTACGGCCTGCCGCGCACCGCGCCGATCTATGTCACCAACGGGGCGGAGGCGGCCCGCACGGGTGACGAGCATCCGCAATATTATCCGCCGCAGTTCACCATCGAACATTCCAACGCCCCGGGCGGCCTGTCGGCCATGCTGGAGCGCGGCGAGATCGATGCGATCTATACCGCCCGCGCGCCGTCCACCTGGCATCCCGACGGGTCCGGCACGGTGACCCGCCTGTTCGACAGCCCGCAGGCGGAAGAGGTGGCGCTGTACAAAAAGACCGGCATCTACCCGCCGATGCATGTCTTCTGCATCAAGCGCGCGATTGCCGAAGCCCATCCGGGCCTGACGAAGACGCTGTTCGCGGCCCTCGTCCAATCCCAGCAGGAAGGCCGGGCACGGCTGTTCGAATCCGCCGCGCTGAACAATATGCTGCCCTGGCAGCTGGAGCATCTGCTCGAAACCGAACGCCTGCTGGGGCCGAATTACTGGCCCGCCGGCTTTGCCGACAACAAGGCGATGCTGCAAACCTTCCTGCGCTATATGCAGGAAGAAGCGCTGGTGCGGGGGAATTATCAGCCGGAAGACCTGTTCGACGCCGATATGCTGGCTACTTGAGCGGTCGGGACGCCTTCGCGCGTTCGATATCGTCTTCCGGGATATGGCGGGCCAGATCGCGGGCGTCGTGCAGCACACGGCTGATCACGATGTCCACCTCCTGCGGCAGATAATACAGAACGAAATGCCGCGCGGCCTTGACGTCTGCCTGCGCACGCGTCCGGCTATGGGAAATATGATAGCTGCGCACGCCCTGGCCGATTTCCGGGCGTTCCTTGCTGCCGAGGCGATAGGGGTCATTGCGGATATCCTTGAAGGATTGCCGTAGAAGCGCGGTATAGGAGCGCCAGACGGCCTCGCCGAAATTCTGCAATGTGTAGTCGCGGATGGCGGACAGGTCGGACAAGGCAGCAGCCGTCCGAACGAGCCTGTATTGCTTTTCGCCCATCCGGTCAGGCTCGATCCGCGCCCGCGCTCAACGCATCGAAGAAGTGGTCGATATCCTCGTCGGCTTGCATGACCGCGACCCTGCCGGATTCATAATCGTCCTGACCTTGCTTGAAGGCGGAACGAAGCGCGTCCAGCTTCGCCTGATCTTCCGCGTCCTGCCGTTCCAGCAGACGCAACCCGGCACGCACGACTTCGCTGGCATTCTGATAGCGACCCGATGCCAGAACCTTGTCGAGAAAGTCGTCGTAATGATCGGTCAGGTTGATGTTACGGGTCGGCATGGAAAGCTCCTTCCTTTCCATGCAGTGTACGGCAGCATCGGGCAAACTGTCAAAAATTGCCAACTCTCGCTGCGATATCAGTCCCGCGCCAACGGTATCAGATCCTGCGGGTCCCAGCCGATGGCGACCTGGGCGCCGGGCGCAAGCGTCACCGGCTCGGTCAATGCGACCAGGGATACCCCGCCCGCCTGCAGCAGCGACCGCGTCTGGCGGCCCAGATAGTTCTGCGCCTCCACAACGCCCTGCAACCGTGCCAGCCCCGGCGCCGGATCGAAGCCGATCGCTTCCTTGCGCAACATGAAGGCCTGCGGGCCGGGCGTCAGGGACAGGGCGGGGTCGAGCGGAACAAGACTGCCATCGGGGAAGCGGCCCAGGCGTCGGTCCCCATCGGCGACCACATCCAGGGTCACGATATTCGCCCCGCCCAGGAAATCGGCCGCGAAGATGGTGCGCGGGCGACGATAGATCTCCTCCGGCTGGCCTGCCTGTTCGATCCTGCCCCTGTTCATCAGGATTACGGTATCGGCCAGCGCCAGCGCCTCGTCCTGATCATGGGTGACGAAGATCGTGGTCAGCCCCAGCGTCTGGTGCAGGCGTTTCAACTCGATCTGCATATCCTCGCGCAGGCGTGCATCCAGATTGGACAGGGGCTCGTCCAGCAGCAAGAGGTCGGGCTCGGCCACGATGGAACGGGCCAGCGCCACGCGCTGCTGCTGACCGCCCGACATCTGGCGCGGATAGCGGTCGGCCAGCGTGTCAAGCTGCACCAGGGCCAAAGCATCGCGGGCGCGCTTTTCCTGCTCCGCCCGGTCGTACTTGCGGCGCATGCGCAGCGGGAACCGCACATTCTCCAGCGCCGTCAGATGCGGCAGCAGCGCATAGCTCTGGAACATCAGCGCGATGTTGCGATCTTCCGGCGCCAAGCCGGTCACATCGCGCCCGGCGATCATGATCCGGCCTTCATTCGGCCGTTCCAGCCCGGCGATGATGCGCAGAAGCGTGCTTTTGCCACAGCCCGACGGACCCAGCAGGGCGGCGAAGCTGCCCTTCTCCACCGACAAATCGAAGGATTGCAGCACCTCCAGCGCGCCGAAACGCTTGACCACGGATTGAACGGTGAGTTGTGCCATGGGCGAAGCCTCAGACGATCTTGGACAGGCCGAACACGCGGTCCAGCAGCAGGACGAGCAGGATGGTGAGCGCGATCATCACGGCGGAAACCGCCGCGACCGACGGGTCGGGGCTGAATTCCAGCGTGGAATAGATGCGCATCGGCAGGGTTTCGACGCCAGGCGCGCGCATGAACAGCGCGATCACCGCATCATCGAAGGAAATGTTGAAGACGAAGAAGGCACCGGCCGCCATGCCGGTACGGCATTGCGGCAGGATCACCAGGAAATAACGCTGCCACCAGCGCGCGCCCATCACGCGCGCCGCCTCGTCCAGATTGGGGTCGAGATCGACCAGATTGGCCGAAACGGTGCGGATCACATAGGGCAGCGTGATGACCACATGGCCGATCACCAGCCCGGTGAAGGACGGCCCGTCGCCATAGCGGCTGAACACCATCAACAGGCCGATGGCGAAGATCAGCGAGGGCAGGATCAGGGGCGACAGAAAGATCGAGCCGATGGCATCGCGCCCGGCAAACCGGAACCGCGTCAGCGCGATGGCGGCCGGCGTGCCCAGCCCCAGCGCAACCACGACCGTAATCAACGCCAGTTTCACGCTGGTCCAGCCCGCTGCCAGATAGGCTTCGGAATTCAGGATTTCCCCATACCAGCGCAGCGACAGCCCCGGCGGCGGAAAGACCAGGAACTGGCTGGACGACAGCGAGCTTGCCACCACCACGGCAATCGGGATCAGCATATACAGCGCGATGGCCAGCACGAAGGCGATTGCCGCCCAGGTCACGAAACGGGGGGTCGCGCCGATCATGACCGTCCCCCAAGCCGGGCCGTCAGGCGGATATAGGGGATGATCAGCGCCAGGGTAACGACCAGCAGCAGCACCGACAGGGCCGCGCCGAAACCCCAGTCGAAGGAGCCGGTCATCTGCTGATAGATCGAGCCGGCCACCACCGGCAGGCGCACGCCCCCCACCAGCGACGGCGTAATGAAGGAGCTGATCGACAGCGCGAATACCAGCAGCGAGCCCGAGGCCAGCCCCGGCACCGCCATCGGCAGGGTGACATGCCAGATACCGCCAAAGAAGCCGGCCCCCATCACGCGGGCCGCTTCGTCCAGCGCGCGGGGGATCTGGTTCAGGCTGCCCAGCGTGGTCAGCACCAGGAAGGGCAGCAGCACCTGCACCATGGCGATCACGATCCCGGCTTCGGTATGCATCAGCGAGATGTTCCTGCTGATCAGGCCCAGCGATTTCAGCATCCAGCTCAGCACCCCGCCCTGCCCCAGGATGACCAGCCAGCCGAAGGTACGAATGACGACGGAGGTCATCAGCGGCAGCACGATGATCAGGATCAGCGCCGTCCGCACCCCCTTGGATGCGCGCGTCATGATCACGGCCAGGGGAAAGCCCAGCGCCACGCAAATGCCGGTGATGATGACCGCGAGCTTCAGCGTGCGCCAGGCAATCCCGGCATAGAAATCATCGCCAAAGGCCTTGGCATAATGTTCCAGCGTGAGTTGCCCCGCCTCGGCACCCGTTCCCAGCACGCTTTGCATCAGAAGCTGAAAGGTGGGGAAGAAGAAGGCGATCAGCAGAAACAGCAAGCCCGGCGTCAACAGGACCGCTGGTTCACGTCTGGACAGGGATGCGGTGCCGGCCATGCTCTTCCTTGTAAAAATCCCTGCAGGGAAGCCGGCGGGCAGGCTGCGCGCCAAACACGCCCCTGCCCGCCGGACCATTCTGGTATCGCTTACTTCGCGATGGCGCGCGACCAGGCTTCGTTCCAGGCCGAACGGTTCTTCGCGATCACATTGGCATCGAAATCGACCAGCTTGGCCACCGCATCCTCACCATAGACGACCTGGGCCGCCACCTCATCGGACAGCTTGGCATCCTTGTTGGTGGGCGTATAGCGCAGCGCCTCCGCCCAGCCCTTGGACGCTTCGGCGCGGATGGAAAAGTCGATGAACTTCAGGGCCAGAGCACGCTTCTTGCCGCCGGCCACCAGATTGACGGTGATCGGGGCCAGCACGCCGCCTTCCTTGGGCTGCACGAATTTCACCGGCAGGCCGGCCTTGGTCAGCGTAAAGGCGTAATCCTGCGCATAGGGCGCGATCCAGGCATTGCCCTGGGCGAAATTCTGCTGGATTTCCGGCGATTTCGACACGATGGTCGAAGTCGGCAGCAGCGA
>Ga0209066_10000887_pt1 | contig 41562 bp, 46 predicted proteins | sample All_14_2_FD_187198 | JGI IMG/M metagenome (GOLD analysis project Ga0209066, IMG submission 187198) | Freshwater microbial communities in response to fracking from Pennsylvania, USA - Allegheny Zone_MetaG_DW_15 (SPAdes) (version 2) ... | reverse complement strand
ATCATTTCCATGGTGATCACCTTTGGTTTGCTCCCGCTGAAAAATTCAGCAGTCGCGTGATACACCCTGGTCAATTTTGGGTTGGCACACCCTTCATAAAGTGGTCAGTTTTCGGTTGGCGTCAACAATCTGGTCGCGCTTGACCCATTCATTGAGCGTCTGCGGCACGCAGCCGATCTTGGGGGCAAGGGATTCGATGGCTGCCCACAACGACGGGTAGTCGCCTCGGTGCTCGCGCACCATACGAACAGCGCGTTCGCGAACCTCGGGTGAAAACTTGTTCGACTTCTTCATAGCTCAATCCTCTCAGAGAAAAGAGCCTCCTCAAAACCCGGGGCGGTTCAGAAGCGCTTCGCGAGTGGTCGCCGTCAGCTCGAACTGGACGGGGTGATGAGTTTTGTGTTGCATGACCATTGCTCGCGAAGCGACTTGGTCGCCATGGCAAACATCGCGGACCTTCAGGGCGACCAAGTCGCATCCGCGTAGCTTGCTGTCGATTCCCAGATTGAAGAGCGCAAGCTCGCGCACCCGGTTCTCCATCTGGAGGCGCACACGCAGCGCCCAGATATCTTTGGGCTTGAAGGGCGCCTTCTGACCAACGATCTTTCCCTTGTTCCAGGGCTCGCGATGAACGACGGCTGCAACGGATTCCATGATGGTCTCCCATCGATTGGGGGGATAAAGACCATGCGCTTTCTAGATGCCGTTGTCCACAAGTGACCACGGTAGCTGTGTCAGTTCTTGCGGTGCAGAAAAACGCCCCAGTGATGTTCTTCACTGTCTGCTCTTGATCGCAGCAGTCGTTCAGCGACTGCGTGTTGAGCGACAGCAACCAGCCTGGAGCGGAAGAAACGCCATTCAGGTCAACAACTGTTTCTTGCAGAAACCGCTCGCCGTCAATATCCTTCAAGCCCCAAGCGTGGCAAGCATTTAACAGTGCACGCCTCAAATATGGATATCTTGATCTGGCACCCCAGGAGCAACAGGAAACGAACCGGGAGCGGTGGATCGGGTGCTCGATGAAGTCAACCAGCGGTACGGACGTGGCACGGGGAAGCTGGCGAGCGCCGAAGTGCAGAAGCAGGGAGAGCGTGCCAGTTGGGCGATGCGACACGAGCGCAGGTCGCCAGCGTACACAACTCGCTGAGAGGACATGTTGGAGGTGGGGGATGTCTTTGTATCATCGCCTCCAATGACGTCAACTGCTGACCGGGGCCAGCGACGATGGGTAATCCATGGAGGCCAATACCCAATGGTCTGAAACAAAATCCGCAAAAATACATGGGCCAAGAGCGGGCCACGTATGGGCCAAATTTGGGCCAAAAACAAAAAGGCCCACCGAAGTGGGCCTTGAAGACAAGCTAAGTGCTTGATTTTGTTGGTTGCGCGAGAAGGATTTGAACCTCCGACCTTTGGGTTATGAGCCCAACGAGCTACCAGGCTGCTCCACCGCGCGTCAAGCTTTGTATTCTATCACGCTTTGGTATCTGCTACCGCCTCAGCCGAAGTTTCTTCAGCACGGTCAACCAATTCCACCAAGGCCATTGGGGCGTTGTCGCCAACGCGAAAACCCATCTTCAAAATACGGGTGTAACCGCCGGGGCGTGCCTTAAAACGCGGGCCCAACTCGTTGAACAACTTCACCACGACATCGCGATCACGCAAGCGATCAAACGCAAGCCGCCGATTGGCAAGCGTGGGTTCTTTGGCCAATGTGATCATGGGCTCTACCACCCGCCGCAACTCCTTGGCTTTGGGCAAAGTGGTCTTGATGACTTCGTGCGTCAACAACGAATTCATCATGTTGCGCAACATCGCCAGTCGATGCGAGCTGGTGCGGTTCAGTTTTCTCAATCCATGTCCATGGCGCATGATATTTCCTCAATTTGAATGATCTTTCCAGCCGGATCAGGTACTGGAAGTGGGCCTTTTAACGACCCGTTGTTAAAGTCAATGCTTGTCTAACCCAACCGGGGGCCAGTTTTCCAGCTTCATTCCCAGCGTGAGCCCCCTGGAAGCCAGGACCTCTTTGATTTCGTTCAGAGACTTACGCCCCAAATTGGGAGTTTTCAACAACTCGTTTTCAGTGCGTTGGATCAAGTCGCCGATGTAGTAAATGTTCTCAGCCTTCAAGCAATTGGCCGAACGGACTGTCAGCTCAAGCTCGTCAACAGGACGCAACAAAATGGGATCGAACTGCTGCGACGCTCGTTGAGCAGGCGCATCGAACGCATTCAACTCAACACCTTCCAACTGTGCAAAGACCGCCAATTGCTCTACCAAAATCTTGGCAGATGAGCGAACGGCTTCTTCAGGACCAATCGCCCCATTGGTCTCAATGTCCAGCACCAATTTGTCAAGGTCAGTGCGCTGCTCGACACGTGCGCTTTCGACTGTGTAACTCACCCGCCGCACAGGCGAAAAGGAAGCATCCAATACTATGCGCCCAATCGAACGCATCTGGTCTTCATTGCGACGGAAATTACCGGAAACGTAACCCCGTCCTTTTTCAACCTTGATCTGCATATCCAGTTTGGCACCGGGAGCCAACGTTGCGATCACGTGACCTGGGTTCACGATCTCAACGTCATGGGGGGTTTGAATTTCCCCGGCAGTCACAACACCTTCACCATCTTTTCGCAAGCTCAGGGTCACCTCATCACGGTTGTGCAACTTGAACACCACACCTTTGAGGTTCAACAAGATGTTCACAACATCTTCCTGAACGCCATCAATCGACGAATATTCATGCAACACACCGGCAATTGTGACTTCAGTGGGTGCGTGCCCTACCATAGAAGACAACAACACACGGCGTAGAGCGTTGCCCAACGTGTGACCATAACCCCTCTCGAAGGGCTCCAATGTCACTTTGGCGCGGTTGTTCGTCAACTGCTCGACATTGATGGTCTTGGGTTTTAACAAATTCGTAAGCATTCAGACTTCCCTCAATACCCTCGGCTCGTTACACCGATAAGGCCGATGAAGCACCCCACCGGGATACCGGCGGGGAACGGATTAACGGGAATACAACTCAACGATCAACGATTCGTTGATATCGGAAGCGAATTCATCGCGGTCAGGGGTCTTCTTAAAGGTACCCTCTGCCTTATCGGCTGCCACATCAACCCAGGCGGGAAATCCAATTTGCTTAGCCAGCTCAAGTGCTTCGATTACGCGCGCTTGCTTTTTGGACTTTTCCCGCACCGCGACCACATCACCCGATTTCACCAAGTAAGAAGGAATGTTGACCGAATTGCCGTTCACGGTGATCGCTTTGTGTGACACCATCTGCCGTGCTTCTGCTCGGGTAGACGCAAAGCCCATACGGAACACCACGTTGTCCAGCCGAGACTCCAACAACGACAAAAGATTGGAACCCGTGTTTCCACGGCGACGGTCCGCCTCTTCGAAATAGCGCCGGAACTGTCGTTCCAGAACACCATACATGCGTTTTACTTTTTGCTTTTCACGCAATTGCAGACCAAAGTCCGACGTGCGCGCACCTGAGGTGCGCCCATGCTGGCCTGGCTTAGAATCGAATTTTGCCTTGTCACTGATAGAGCGGCGAGCGCTCTTGAGCAAAAGATCGGTGCCTTCACGGCGAGACAATTTGGCCTTAGGGCCGAGATAACGTGCCACGTAATGTTCCTTTTAAATACTGCTGCGCACGAAACGCAGGAGCCACGGGGGAAAGACCGTGGCGGTGGACTTGGTGAGCTGCCCACTCGGGCAGCAAAAAAAATCAGATCCGACGACGCTTTTGCGGACGGCATCCGTTATGGGGAACGGGTGTCACATCGGCAATCGAAACGATGCGAATACCCAACGCTCCCAATGCACGCACAGAAGACTCCCGACCAGGTCCAGGGCCTTTGATTTCAACGTCAAGGTTTTTGATGCCCTGTTCGATGGCTGCGCGACCGGCAACCTCAGACGCCACCTGGGCAGCAAAAGGGGTTGATTTGCGGGAGCCTTTAAACCCTTGCCCACCAGAGGACGCCCAAGACAATGCGTTGCCCTGACGGTCTGTGATGGTGATGATGGTGTTATTAAACGAAGCGTGTACGTGTGCAATGCCGTCCGCAATGTTTTTGCGAACTTTTTTGCGCACACGTGCTGCAGCGGAATTGGAAGGAGACTTAGCCATGAATAGCTTTCAGTTCTGATTATTTTTTCAACGCCAGAGCGGCCTTGCGCGGCCCCTTGCGGGTGCGGGCATTGGTCTTGGTGCGCTGACCCCGCATGGGCAGCCCGCGACGATGACGGAAACCACGATAGCAACCAATGTCCATCAAACGCTTGATGTTCATGGTGGTTTCACGTCGCAGGTCTCCCTCGATTGTAAACAAACCGACTTGGTCGCGAACTTTTTCCAGCTCTGCGTCAGTCAACTCCTTGATTTTCTTGGAGTATTCGATGCCACAGGCTTCGCAGATCTTGCGCGCGCGCGTGCGGCCAATGCCAAAAATAGCAGTCAAGCCAATCTCAGCGTGTTTGTGGGGAGGAATGTTGATACCTGCAATACGAGCCATGATGGTCCTCTGAAACTCAATCAGCCTTGACGCTGTTTGTGGCGTGGGTCGGTGCAAATCACTCGCACAACGCCCTTACGCCGAATAATCTTACAGTTACGGCACATTTTTTTGACCGAAGCCGAAACTCTCATAGTTTTCTCCTAGAAATCAATTTGATCCAACTTGCACAAAGGGGGCAAAACAAACTTTTCAACCCACCTCTCAGCCACCACCTGCACCCTTGAAGTTGGCCTTCTTGAGCAAGGATTCATACTGTTGAGACATCATGTAGTTCTGAACCTGTGCCATGAAGTCCATGGTCACAACCACAATGATCAACAACGATGTGCCACCAAAATAAAACGGTACGTTGTACTTGAGAATCAAGAATTCAGGAAGCAAGCACACCAAAGTAATGTAAACAGCCCCAGCCAACGTCAATCTGGAAAGGATCTTGTCAATATGCTTTGCCGTTTGTTCTCCAGGCCTGATACCGGGAATAAATGCTCCGCTCTTCTTCAAATTGTCTGCAGTTTCCCTGCTGTTGAACACCAACGCAGTGTAAAAAAAGCAGAAGAATACAATTGCTGCACCATACAAAGCCACGTAAATCGGTTGCCCTGGAGTCAACGCGCTGGAAATATCTTTTAGCCAACGCATCGATTCACCAGTGCTGAACCAACCTACAACAGTGGCGGGAAGCAAAATAATGGAGGAGGCAAATATTGCCGGAATTACACCTGCCATATTCAGCTTCAATGGCAAGTGTGAAGACTGACCTCCATACACCTTGTTACCGACTTGGCGCCGTGCGTAATTAACGAGAATCTTTCTTTGACCGCGCTCAACGAACACAACAAAGTACGTGACGCCCACAACCAAAACCATTATGAACAGAGACGCCAAAATGTTCATGGCACCCGTTCTCACCAACTCAAACAACCCAGCCAAAGCATTGGGCAAACCAGCGGCGATACTCGCAAAAATCAAGATTGAGATACCGTTACCAAGTCCACGCTCTGTGATCTGCTCGCCCAACCACATTAGGAACATCGTGCCTGCCGTTAAACTGACAACCGTGGTCAACCGAAAACCAAAGCCAGGGTCCAGCACCAAATTGGGTGTGCCCTCTAGAGCCAAAGCGATGCCCAAGGACTGAAACAAAGCCAAAGCCACCGTCCCATATCGCGTGTACTGTGTGATTTTCCGCCGCCCGGCTTCACCTTCCTTTTTCAACTGCTCAAAAGCTGGCAACACATATCCGGCCAACTGCATGATGATAGAGGCTGAAATGTAGGGCATGATACCCAAAGCAAATACAGCAAAACGAGACAACGCCCCACCGGAAAACATATTGAACAAACTCAATATGCCCCCCTCTTGGGTTTTGAACAGTTGCGCCAACTGCACTGGATCAATGCCAGGCACAGGGATGTGCGCCCCAATGCGATAAACCACAAGCGCAAGCATCAAGAACACAAGTCGACGACGCAAATCGCCGAACTTGTCGCCTTTAGCCATTGATGGATTGACTGTTGCCACGTTTTAGTTCGCAGTTATCAAGCGACAGAGCCACCCGCTGCTTCAATCGCAGCCTTCGCTCCGGCTGTCGCCAGAATGTTCTTCAGATTAACGGCTTTGGCCAAAGCACCGGTATTTACAACTTTGACTTTTCGGATCAACTCGCCAACCAGTCCAGCCTGTTTCAAAGTCAGAAGATCGATTTCGGTAGCGTCCAAAGTCGCCAAATCGGTCAATGACACCTCACCAGTAAACTGCAACAGATGTGATTTGAAGCCCCGTTTTGGCAAACGACGCTGCATAGGCATCTGACCGCCTTCAAAGCCGACTTTGTGGTAGCCACCCGCACGCGACTTTTGACCTTTGTGCCCGCGGCCTGCTGTTTTACCCAAGCCAGAGCCGATGCCTCGACCCACTCGACGCTTGGCGTGTTTCGCACCCTCACCGGGTTTGATGGTATTGAGTTCCATGGTATGCCTTGATTACAGCACCTGAACCAGGTAGCTGATCTTGTTGATCATTCCGCGCACAGCGGGCGTGTCTTGCAACTCGCTCACGCTGTTCATCTTGCGCAGGCCCAGTCCGCGAACAGTGGCGCGATGAGAAACTTTGCAACCGATGGGGCTGCGAACCAGCTTCACTTTGATCGTGTTTTGTGTGGACATTCGCGTATTCCTCAGCCCAAGATCTCTTCCACCGACTTGCCGCGCTTTGCAGCAATTGCGGAAGGCGTCGTGGAGTTGTTCAATGCATCAAGGGTTGCACGAACCAAGTTGTAGGGATTGCTAGAGCCGTGACTCTTGGCAACCACATCGGTGATACCCAGCACTTCGAACACAGCTCGCATTGGCCCACCCGCGATAATGCCTGTCCCTTTTGAAGCGGGCAGCATCATCACGTTGGCGGCACCGTGTTCACCATAAACACTGTGGTGGATGGAGCCATTTTTCAATGACACTTTGATCATGTTGCGACGGGCTTGCTCCATGGCTTTCTGGACCGCAACCGGCACTTCACGTGCTTTGCCTTTGCCCATGCCAACTTTGCCATCACCGTCACCAACCACGGTCAGTGCAGCAAAACCCAAAATGCGACCGCCTTTGACCACTTTGGTCACACGGTTGATCGCAATCATTTTTTCACGCAGACCGTCTTCCGGTGCATCACCCTGCGCTTTAGCCTGAAACTTAGCCATTTCTACGTTTCCTTGTGATCAGAACTGGAGACCGGCTTCCCGGGCTGCATCAGCGAGGGCCTTGACACGCCCGTGGTAGGCAAAGCCCGCACGGTCGAAGGCGACTTTTTCTACACCGGCAGCTTTTGCCTTTTCAGCAATGCGTTTGCCAATCAGTTCAGCTGCGGCTTTGTTGCCGCCTTTGCCTGCGCCGCCAATTTGTGCGCGCACTTCTGACTCCGCCGTTGAGGCCGAAGCGAGAACGCGGGAGCCATCGCCAGAGATCACGGTGGCATAAATGTGCAAATTGGTGCGATTGACCGTCAGACGTACCGCAGATTGCTGGGCAATCCGAACACGAGTTTGACGGGCGCGACGGAGACGTTGCTCTTTTTTTGTCAACATGATCCCAGTCCTTATTTTTTCTTGGTTTCTTTGATCACGACTTTTTCGTCCGCATAGCGAATACCTTTGCCTTTGTAAGGCTCAGGAGGACGAACTGCGCGAATTTCAGCAGCAATTTGTCCCACTTGCTGGCGGTCGAACCCTTTGATCAACACTTCGGTAGGTGTGGGTGTTTCCACCTTCACGCCTGCAGGCATTTCGATCACGACAGGATGCGAGAATCCAACCGTTAGATTGAGCTTTGTGCCTTGAGCCTGAGCTTTGTAACCCACGCCAATCAGGCTCAATTTACGTTCGAACCCTTTGCTCACGCCACTGACCATGTTGCCAACCAACTGGCGCAAAGTGCCAGCCATCGCATTGGCTTCACGGGAATCGTTGATGGGTTCAAATGACAGCGCAGAACCGTCTTGAGCCACTTTCACCAAGCTGCTTTGGCCCAACTCAAGAGAACCCAAAGTTCCCTTGACAGCAATCATTTCAGGCTTCATCGTCACTTCCACACCTTGGGGAAGTTTGACTGCCATTTTCGCGACACGTGACATTTCAGTGTTCTCCTCAATGTCTACCGTTAGGCGACGTAACACAGCACTTCGCCACCAACGCCCTCAGCCCGAGCCTTGCGGTCGGTCATGACGCCACGTGGCGTGGTCACGATGGCAACGCCCAAGCCATTCATGACTTGTGGGATACCGTCGCGGCCTTTGTATACACGCAAGCCTGGCCGGCTCACGCGCTCAATGCGCTCAATCACAGCGCGACCGGCGTAGTACTTCAGCGCAATTTCCAACTCAGACTTGCCGCCTTCGGTGGACACTTTGAAGCCATCAATGTAACCCTCGTCCTTCAGGACTTGGGCGATCGCCACTTTCACTTTGGATGCCGGCAGGGACACAGATGGTTTTTGCACCATCTGTGCATTGCGAATGCGGGTCAGCATATCGGCGATAGGATCACTCATGCTCATTTGCGGTTCTCCTAGGGCTTACCAGCTGGCCTTGGTGATGCCGGGGATATCCCCTGCAAAAGCCAGTTCACGAACTTTGGCACGCGCCAGACCAAACTGACGGAAAGTGCCACGGGGACGACCGGTGATTTCACAACGGTTGCGCTGACGGGTAGGATTGGCGTTGCGGGGCAGCTTTTGCAAGCCGAGGCGCGCTGCGTCACGTTCTTCGTCGGAAAGCTTCACATCTTTGGACGCAGCTTTCAATTCGGCGTATTTTTTGGCGAATTTGGCGGCCAAATTGGCACGCTTCAGTTCACGCTGGAGAAGAGCTTGTTTTGCCACACGCCACCTCAGTTCTTGAAGGGAAAACGGAAGCCAGCCAACAGAGCCTTGCACTCATCGTCGGTTTTGGCAGTTGTCGTGATGCTGATGTTCAGACCACGCAGGGCATCCACCTTGTCGTATTCGATTTCGGGGAAAATGATTTGCTCTTTGACGCCGACGTTGTAGTTGCCACGACCATCGAATGAACGGCCAGAGATACCACGGAAGTCACGAACGCGAGGAAGCGCCACCGTCACAAAACGGTCCAAGAACTCGTACATTTGCGCACCACGAAGAGTGACCATGCAACCGATGGCTTGACCTTCACGGATTTTGAAACCAGCGATGGCCTTGCGCGCCTTGGTGACCACAGGCTTTTGTCCGGCAATTTTGGTCAGGTCGCTCACAGCGTTGTCCATGACTTTCTTGTCAGCCACCGCTTCGCTCACACCCATATTCAAGGTGATTTTGGTCAGGCGAGGCACTTCCATCACGGATTTGTAGCCAAACTTTTCCATCAAGGCAGGCGCGATGGTGGCGCGGTATTGATCTTGCAAACGTGCCATGGTCATGCCACCTTGATTTCTTCGCCGCTGGACTTGAAGACGCGAACCTTCTTGCCATCGGCCAGTTGCTTGATGCCCACGCGATCAGCCTTGCCAGTGGCGGCATTGAAGATGGCGACATTGGACTGGTGAATGGGCATAGTTTTGTCGATGATGCCGCCAGTCACACCTTTCATGGGGTTGGGCTTGGCGTGCTTTTTGACGACATTGACACCCTCTACCACCACGTGATCTTCAGAGCTGCGCAGCACCACAACGCCACGCTTGCCCTTGTCCCGACCAGCGATGACGATGACTTCGTCACCTTTAACGATTTTGTTCATGTCGAAACCTCAAAGAACTTCAGGTGCCAGGGACACGATCTTCATGAACTTTTCGGTACGCAGTTCACGCGTCACGGGGCCAAAAATACGGGTGCCGATCGGCTCCAGCTTGGCATTCAACAACACGGCGGCATTGCCATCAAACTTGATGAGCGCACCATCGCCACGGCGAATACCCTTGGCAGTGCGAACGACCACAGCACTGTAAACCTCGCCTTTTTTGACGCGGCCACGGGGAGCAGCTTCTTTGATGCTCACTTTGATGATGTCGCCCACGCTGGCGTACCGGCGCTTGGAACCACCGAGCACCTTGATGCACATCACGGACTTTGCACCCGTGTTGTCAGCAACATCGAGTCGAGATTGCGTTTGAATCATTTGGATTAAGTCCCAACTTGAATCCCCTCCCCCACCGCGGAGGAGAGCGATCAGTCTTGGGCCCGTCGTTGCCAGATTGCTTACGCGAATTCGTGAAGCATCCCAGCGTCGGTGGGCAGAAACCTCCACCCAGAAAAGGCAGAGCCACGTATTATCACACACTAAAATTTCTTCAGTCAAGTGCCATACTGTCTTTTTTCAGAAAGTCTTTTGAGCCCGCTTGCAGCGGTGATGACCTTTCCTCACTTTGCTCATCAGCACCCAAACCGAAAACAATCCCTACGCTTTCGTTATGTCAGACCACACACCTCGCATCTCTTTCATCGGCGGCGGCAACATGGCCAGCGCCATCATCGGCGGCTTGTTGCGGCAGGGTTGGACTTCGGCCCATATTCAAGTGGTGGAACCATGGGCAGAACAACGCGAACGCCTGCTGCAACAGTTCGGCCTAGCGGCTTTGGCCGAACCCAGTCCGGCCCTGCAACACAGCCCGATGGTTGTTTGGGCTGTCAAGCCACAAAGCTTCAAAGAAGCAGCGCATCAATGTCGCGCGTGGCTGAATGACAGCCTTCATCTGAGCGTGGCCGCTGGCATCCGCAGTGACAGCGTGGCCGATTGGCTGGGCAGTCAACGCATCGTGCGCGCCATGCCGAACACCCCCGCATTGGTGGGCCAGGGCATGACCGGCCTGTTTGCCCGCATGGCCGTGACCAGCAATGACCGAGAGCGCGTGCAGGCGGTACTGGCCCCCACAGGGGAACTGCTGTGGCTGGACGACGAACAACAACTGGATGCCGTCACTGCGCTGTCGGGCTCCGGACCCGCATACGTGTTTTATTTCCTCGAAGCCATGGCGCAGGCCGGTGCGGAGCTGGGGCTGCCCCGAGCTCAAGCACACAAACTGGCGGTGGGCACATTTGTGGGGGCATCGGCACTGGCCAAGGCATCGGACGAACCGCCTGAAATCCTGCGCCAACGGGTGACCTCCAAGGGCGGCACCACCTACGCGGCACTCTCCCACATGGACGCGACGGGAGTGAAAGCCCAGTTCATTCAGGCCATGCACGCGGCGGCAAGGCGGGCAAAAGAACTGGGTGACGAGTTCGGACGCTGACCCGCAGGCAGACGGAAAAACTCAAAACAGCGCCAGAGCCAATGCCAAGCCTGCAAACAGGGTGGCTCCGAGCCAGTGGTTGGCCCGGAAGGCCTGGAAACAGCCTTCCCGTGATCGGTCGCGAATCAGGCGGACGTGCCACACCACTTGCGCCACGCCCGCACCACTGGCCAAAAGATAAATAGCAAACCCGTCAATATGGGCAAGCGCAAAAGCCCAAAGAAACAAAAACAGTCCATAAAAGGTGGTAACGGCCACCACGTCCCATCGACCCAAGGTGATGGCCGAGGTTTTCATGCCAATCTTCAGGTCATCGTCTCGGTCCACCATGGCGTATTCGGTGTCGAAAGCCAGCACCCAGAACAGGTTGCCCGCAAACAACGCCCACGCCTGCCAAGGGATGTCGCGCCAGGCCCTCCACACTGCTGCTGCGTCGAATGCCGCCAATCCCTCGGTCCACCAATGCCCTGCCGGTCCCGCGTTGACCGCTGTGAACGCCATGGGAATGCCAAAGCTGAATGCCACTCCCAGCACCGCCTGAGGCATGGCCACCACGCGTTTGGCGTAGGGGTACATCAGCGTGACGGCCAGCGCTGGCAGCGCCCCAGCCACAGTGGCGGCGTTCGTGGTCAACACCAGGGCCAAGGCCACCAGCGCCAGCACCGCCCCCACAGCGAGAGCCTCGTGCACACTGACCTGCCCCGAGGTGACGGGGCGCTGTGCCGTGCGCTTCACATGGCGGTCAAACCGGCGATCGGCCACGTCGTTGATGCAGCAACCCGCGCTGCGCATGAGCACGGTGCCCGCCACAAACACCGCCAGCAGATGCCAACCGGGCCAACCCTCTGCGGCCAGCCACAGCGCGGCCAACGTGGGCCACAGCAGCAGCAGCCAACCGGCGGGCCGGTCCCACCGGATGAGTTGCAGATACAGCGCCAACCTTTGGCGCAGCCCCCCGCTCATGACAACCGCCGCACGCCTGGCAATTCGCAGGCGTAAATGGCGTTGCGCAGCGCTGCGATGGCCTCGTAGCGTGTAAAGCTGCGCCGCCAGGCCAACACCACACGGCGTGTGGGCGGCTCTCCAGCGAACGGCAGGTAACGCACGTGAGTGAACTCCAGGCTGGTCCCCGTGGCGTTGCCCAGGCTGCCTGACGCAATCGCGGTTTTCTTGCCACGCCGGGCCGCAGTGACGCCGGGTTCGGTGTCGGCATCGGCCCTTTCGTGCTCGCGGGCAGCCGGGCTCAATGCCGCCGTGGGCACGCTCAGGCGCGGCACCAGCGTCACGCCCATGCCAGCGGCCACCATGTGTTTGATGGTTTCGAGCGACGAGCCCTCGAAGCTCTTGCGAATGCCCTCTGCATCATTGGAAAACCGCGCGAATTCGGGGCACACCTCCAGCACATGATCGCGAAAGCAGTGCCCATTGCCCAGCAGCAGCATGGTTTCCTGCTTCATCTCTTCGGCGGTGATGCTGTCGCGGCCAGCCAAGGGGTGGCCCACCGGCAAGGCGGCCACAAAAGGCTCGTCGTACAGCGGGGCGATGGCCAGGTTGGTGTCGGGGAATGGCTCGGCCAAGATGGCCGCATCAATCTCGCCCAGGCGCAATTGCTCCAGCAATTTCACGGTGAAGTTCTCCTGCAGCATCAGCGGCATTTGCGGCGTGCGTGCAATCACCTGGCGCACCAAGTCTGGCAACAAGTAGGGGCCGATGGTGTAGATGACCCCCAACTTCAGCGGCCCCGCCAGCGGGTCTTTGCCGCGTTTGGCGATTTCGCGGATGGCAGCCGCCTGCTCCAACACGGTTTGCGCCTGGCGCACCACCTCTTCGCCCAGCGGGGTGACCGTGACTTCGTTGGCATTGCGCTCAAAGAGCTTGAGTTCCAGCTCTTCTTCCAGTTTTTTGATGGCCACCGACAGCGTGGGCTGAGACACATGGCAGGCGTCGGCCGCCTTGCCAAAGTGACGCTCACGCGCCACGGCAACGATGTACTTCAGTTCGGTGAGGGTCACAGCGGGGCTCTGGGTAAGTCTTCTGAGCGGTGGCACCCCAAACGCTGGGTGTGCCCATTCGATTGTCGCCGACCACGCGGTACACGGGCCTCCCCCATGGGCCTTCGTGGCCTAAACTGGGCAACACCCGTCAACTCCTTGCGTGTCCCATGAAACTTCGCCCCTTCGTGACCATCACCGCCCTGGCCGTGGCCGGCGTGCTGTCTCCCGCCTTGTCACAGACGAACGACTGGGTGTTCTGCGCCGCCGAAGGCGCGACGTGCCATGTCAACGGTGACGCAGTGGTGCGTTTCGGTGCACAAGGCCTTTATGAATACAAAAACGTGGCCGGGCCCGTTCTGTGCAGCACCGACATCTTCGGTGACCCGGTGCGGGGCGAACGCAAAAGCTGCGCATACAGCCGCACCGGCAGCGCCAGCACATGGGCCGGCAGCGGGCAACGCCCGGGTGGCGCCACACCCGCGTGGCGCAACGACACGGGCGGCTGGCGCACCTGCGCCCGCGAAGAGGGCTTCTGCGAATTTCGGGGCACACGCCAGGTGCGCTACGGCGCCAATGGTCACTACCGGAGCCGGTACGCGACCAACGGGATGGCGTGTGACAACCAGTCCTTTGGCGACGACCCGGTACCTGGTGTGCAGAAACTCTGCCAGGTGGCTGAAGACAACCGCTTCGGATCCGGCCACAGCCGTCCGGGCGGGATGGAGCCCGAGCGCGGCGGCACGTGGCGCTTCTGCGCCGAAGAAGGTGGCACCTGCCAGGTGCCCCGCCAGACCACGGTGCGCTTTGGGGCAGAAGGCCGCTACGCCTATCAGGACAACGTGACCCAAACCATTCCCTGCCACACGGATGTGTTCGGCGATCCCATCCGGGGGGAACGCAAACGCTGCGATTACGAGGTGGGCCATGCCAGCAACGCCTGGGGTGGCGCAGCCCAAAACGACCGCTACGAAAATTGGGTGTTTTGCGCCACCGAAGGCGGCAATTGCCGAGTGCCCCGGACCACCAGCGTGCGCTTTGGCGCCGACGGGGCCTACCAGATCCTTCGGGGCGTGAGCAGCGGCATTGCCTGCACCACCGCCGAATTCGGTGACCCCATCAAAGGCACGCCCAAGCAGTGCGAATACGCCCGCTGAGCAGGCCCAGCCTGCTGCCCGGGCAGTGATCACGCTTTCAGGTAGTCCGATCGCCCCCCCAGCCAGCGCTGCATGTGCAGACGGGCCAAACCGGGGTGGCCGTCCAGCAAACGCGGCGCGGTGACCTGGGCCCATGCCAGCAGGTCGGCATCGGTGTCGAGGTCGGCAAAACGCAGCAGCGCGTCGCCCGACTGACGCGCGCCCAGAAACTCGCCGGGGCCCCGCAGCGCCAGATCGATGCGGGCAATTTCAAACCCATCGGCCGTTTGCGCCATGGCCTTCAGGCGCTCGCGCCCATGCGGGCTGAGCGGCGCGGTGTAAAGCAACACACAGGCCGATGCCGCCGCGCCGCGCCCCACCCGTCCGCGAAGCTGGTGCAACTGGCTCAGGCCAAAACGCTCGGCGTGTTCAATGACCATCAGGCTGGCGTTGGGCACGTCCACCCCCACCTCAATGACGGTGGTGCTGACCAGCACGCCCACCTGGCCGCTGGCAAACGCGTCCATCACGGCCTGTTTCTCGGCCGTGGGCAAACGGGAGTGCAGCAGCGCCACGTTGACACCTGGCAAGGCTTCGCACAGCTCGGCGTGCGTGGCGGTGACGTTGCGCAGCAGCTGGGCTTCTTTGCCTGCACCCTTGCCAGCTTTGCCGCTTTGATGAAGCAACCGGCTGCCATCGTCGGGCACCACCGCGCCCTCGGCCTGTTCGTCGATCAGCGGGCACACCCAATACACCTGCCGCCCCTGCGCCACCTGCGCACCGATGCGGGCCATCACCTCCTCGCGCCGCTCGTCGCTCACCACCTTGGTGACGATAGGGGTGCGACCAGGGGGCAGTTCGTCGAGGGTGGACACATCCAGGTCGGCGTAGTAGCTCATGGCCAGCGTGCGCGGAATGGGAGTGGCCGTCATCATCAACAGGTGGGGCTCGGTCAGCTCCCCTGCCAGTTTGCCGCGCAAGGCCAAGCGCTGGGCCACGCCAAAGCGATGCTGCTCGTCGATGATGGCCAGCCCCAGACGGGCGAACGCCACGCTGTCTTGAATCAGTGCGTGCGTGCCCACCACCAGCCCGGCCTCGCCACTGGCCACTTTGGCCAGCATGGCGGTGCGCTCCTTTTTCTTCTGGCTGCCGGTGAGCCAGGCCACGCCCAGGCCACGGGGGGCCAGCAGCGGCTCCAGCCAAGCCACCAGCTTGGCAAAGTGCTGGGTGGCCAGAATTTCGGTGGGGGCCATCAGCGCACATTGCCACCCGGCTTGCATGCACACGCAAGCGGCCAGCGCGGCCACCACGGTTTTGCCCGCGCCCACATCGCCCTGCAACAAACGGTGCATGGGCACGGTGCGGGCCAAGTCGATCGCCAGCTCGGCCACCACGCGCTGCTGGGCGTTTGTCAACCCGAACGGAAGCGCGGCCAGCAGCGCCAGGGGCAGTTCGTCGGCAGGGCCCGGAAACGCACCCACGCCCAGCACCGGGGCCTGGAAGCGCAGGCGCTCGCGCCGCGCCACCAGTTGCGACAGTTGCTGCGCCAGCAGTTCTTCGGCCTTCAGCCGAGTCCAGGCGGGGTGGGTGCGATCCTCCAGTTCGGACACCGACACGCTGGGCGTTGGGTGATGCAAAAACCAGAGTGCTTCACGCAGACCCATCAAGCGCAGAGGAGCTATTTCTTTCAATAATTCCGGGGGCACGGTGTCAACCAACACCCCACCGCGTGGCGACAACACCCGGGTCAAGGCCGTGGTCACGGCCTTGCGCAGATAGGCCTGAGGCAACCTGGCGCTGCTGGGATACACGGGCGTGAGCGCCGTGGGCAACGGACCGCCCGCCGGGCGCACGGTGGGGTGCACCATCTCACGGCCCCACAGCCCACCGCGCAGCTCGCCGCGCACGCGCACGCGCTGCCCCACGGCCAGCGCTTTTTGCTGGGCGGGGTAGAACACCAGAAAACGCAGCACGCAGGTGTCGGTGCCGTCGTCCACCGTCACGCGCAATTGGCGGCGGCCACCGAGGCCGACCTCGGCGTGGGTCACGGTGGCTTCAAACTGCACGGTGCTGCCGTCGCGCGCATCGGCCAAGGTGGTGAGCCGGGTTTCGTCTTCGTAGCGCAGGGGAATGTGCAGCGCCAGGTCCCAGTCGCTGCGCAGGCCCAGCTTTCGCAGGGCCTGCTGCTGTGGGCTGGGGGGCTTGCTGGGCAGTTTCTCGGGCGCGGGGGCGGCTGACGGCATGGCGCGCATTGTGGGGCAGCCCTCCGGTCCAAAGGCTTGATGGGACAATCGCGGCCCATTTCTTTCCTTTACCTTGGCACGGGCCCGTTCGGCCCTCAAGCGCACCATGACTTTGCACCCCGACGGCCGCCCGTTCACCCTCTCCGATTTCGACTTCACCCTTCCACCCGAGCTGGTGGCCCAACACCCCACCGCCGAGCGCACCGGCTCGCGCCTGCTCGACGGCAGCGGCCCCACCCCAGTTGACCGCACCTTCAAAGACCTGCCGGGCCTGCTGCGCGCCGGTGACCTGCTGGTGTTCAACGACACGCAGGTCATCAAAGCCCGCCTGTTTGGCGAAAAGGCCAGCGGCGGCAAACTGGAGTTGCTGGTGGAACGCGTGCTCCCGGGCCACGAGGTGGTGGCCCACATGAAGGTCAGCAAAAAGCCGCTGGTGGGAGCCAAGCTGTACATGGCGGGCGGAATACGCGGTGGTGGTGCGTGCGGCGGTGGCTTTGTGGCCACGCTGCTGGGCCGCTGGCCAGACGAGCAGGGCGCCTTGTTCCGCCTCGGTTTTTCAGACGAACCCCACGCACTCATGGCACGTCATGGTCATGTGCCCTTGCCCCCGTACATCGAACACACCGACACGGCCGAAGACGAGCGCCGTTACCAAACCGTGTTTGCCAAACACCCCGGCGCCGTGGCCGCCCCCACCGCCGCCTTGCACTTCGACGAAGCCTTGCTGACCGAGCTGGACGCGCGCGGGGTGCAGCGGGCCGCCGTGACGCTGCACGTGGGCGCAGGCACGTTTTCACCCGTGAAAACCGAGAACCTGGCCGAACATGCCATGCACCGCGAGTGGTACAACGTGCCCGCCGCCGCCCAGCAGGCCATTGCCGATTGCCGCGCCCGTGGCGGTCGCGTGGTGGCCGTGGGCACCACCACCGTGCGCACGCTGGAGAGCTGGGCGCAGAGCGGCCAGGCCACGGGCGACACCCAGATATTCATCACCCCAGGATTTGAATTCCGAATGGTGGACGCACTCATCACCAACTTCCACCTGCCCAAAAGCACGCTCATGATGCTGGTCAGCGCGCTGGCGGGGCACGGCCACATCCGTCAGCTGTACGCCCATGCCATCGCGCAGAAGTACCGCTTTTTCAGCTATGGCGATGCCATGTGGCTGGAGCGCGTGGGCAGGGGCATGCAGCAGTGATAGAGTGGCCGCGCACTCCACCGAAAGCCAACGCCATGGACCGTCGACGTTTTCAGCAAGCCCTCGTGTCTGCCGCTGCCAGCGGCATGCTGCTCAACGCCCTGCCCGCGTGGGCACAGGCGGGGCCTCAGCCACCCGCACACGTGTGGCTGCCTGGGCTGCAGTCCCTGATGGAAATGCTCTCACGCCGCGCCCTGGAGCGGTGGCCCGACGGACTGTGGCCCTCCCTGCCCCAACACATGCGCCAGTCCTGGGAAAACTGGACCCGCTTCGGCCCCCCCAAGCTGAGCGAAGGCAGTCCCTGGACCCGCTACGAAGCCTTTGAATCGCTGACCCGCTTTGCCGCCAAACGCATCGGCGAACTGGCCCGCGACAGCCTGATGGTCCAGGCCTACACCCTGACCGAGACACACGTTGACAAACTGCGCAAAGGCGGGGAACAGAAGCTGACCGGCGGCGTGTGGGCCACGGCCGTTTTCGAGGCCCTGGTGGCCGACCGTCTGATGCACCGGCTGCTGGGCATCGTGGTGGAACTGCACCTGGCGTGGCTGCTGGAGCATCGCGACCGCTACCCCCGCAACCCCGCTGCGCGCCATGCACAGGTCGAGACCGAAGACTGGGAAATCTGCCTGCGCGCCACCCGTGCCATCGTCTACGCCATATTCGATGCCATTGCCGACGAGGAACGCGACATGCGCCTGGCCCCCAAAAAGCCCGGCACACCGGCCCAGGTGTCTGCCGTGCTGATGGCCTTGGGCCCGCCCCCCAAAGACGCCTACAAACCCCAACGCCCGACTGGCGGCGGCCCCGTGGAAAAGCCCGAGGCCATTGACAGTCCTTCCTGATCCCATCCATGCTCGACTTCCAGATTCTGGCCACCGACGCGGCCAGCCACGCACGCCGTGGGCAACTCACGCTCAACCACGGTGTGGTGCAAACCCCCATCTTCATGCCCGTGGGCACCTATGGCACCGTCAAGGGCGTGATGCCACGCAGCCTGCACGACATGAACGCCCAAATCATCCTGGGCAACACCTTCCACCTGTGGATGCGCCCCGGCCTGGACGTGGTCAAGCGGTTCGGTGGCTTGCACGCCTTTGAGAAATGGGACAAGCCCATCCTCACCGACTCGGGCGGCTTCCAAGTCTGGAGCCTGGGCGAGATGCGCAAGATCACCGAAGAAGGGGTGAAATTTGCCAGCCCCGTCAACGGCGACAAGCTGTTCCTCACGCCCGAAATCAGCATGCAGATCCAGACCGTGCTCAACAGCGACATCGTGATGCAGTTCGACGAATGCACGCCCTACCTGTCGGTCGAGAAAAAAACCAAGGGCCAGATCACCACCGAGCGCGAAGCCCGCAGCTCCATGGAGCTGAGCCTGCGCTGGGCCAAGCGCTGCCAGGACGAATTTGCCCGCCTGGAAAACCCCAACGCGCTGTTTGGCATCGTGCAGGGCGGCATGTTCGAGCACTTGCGCGACGAATCACTGGCCGGGCTGGAAGCACTGGACTTTCCCGGCATTGCCGTGGGTGGTCTGAGCGTGGGCGAGCCCAAGGAAGACATGATGCGGGTGCTGCAGCACATCGGCCCCAAGCTGCCCGCGCACAAGCCTCACTACCTGATGGGCGTGGGCACGCCAGAAGACCTGATTGCCGGGGTACTGAACGGCATCGACATGTTCGACTGCGTCATGCCCACCCGCAACGCGCGCAACGGCCACACCTTCACCCGCTACGGCGACCTGAAAATCCGCAACGCCCGGCACAAAACCGACGAAAAACCGATTGACGAAACCTGCACCTGCTACGCCTGTGCAGGCAGCTCAGGCGTGCCATGGGTCGAAGGCGGCCGCGACGGATTCAGCCGCGCCTACCTGCACCACCTGGACCGCTGTGGCGAGATGCTGGGCCCCATGCTGACCAGCATCCACAACCTGCATTACTACCTGAACCTGATGGGCGAGGTTCGCTCCGCATTGGACACGGGCAGCTTCGCGGCCTTTGTGGCCCGCTTTCACACCGACCGCGCACGCGGTGTATGAAAAAAGCCCGCAGCAAGCGGGCTTTTTATTTCGAAGCAGAGAATTCAACACCAACAAGCGCCGCAAGCACTTTCAGGAATTGAAACTTTCACAGATGGCGGGCGGTCCAAGTGCCCTCCGTTGCCGTGCCACCGGTGGTGGCACCGCCCAGCGACGTGCCAGACGCCGAAATGGGGGACAGCATTTCGCCAGTCATGCTCAGATCGACCGCACCCGAATCCGCCACCACGTTAATGACATCCGCCGCCCGCGTGTTGGCCGCAGCCCCCGTTTCCTGGGTGGTGACGGTGCCGCGCTGCACCGAGCCGCTCACGGTGAAGGCCGTGGCGTTCTGCACCGGAACCTGAATGGTGCCACCGGGGTTGGCGGGGTCGGGCCGCGTCACCAGTGTGGTCACCACGCGCGTGCAGTTGCCCGACACGTTGCCGGTCAGGCTGATGGCCATGTTGGTGCAAGTGACCGTCCCCCCCGAGCCCACCAGCTTGAACTCCCAGCGCCCGGCGTACATGGCCGCAGTGGTGGGGCCATCGGCCAGGCGAACAGGGCTGGCGGTGCGCACTTCGCGCACAAAAGCCAGGGTCTGCGACTGCTCGTACACCTGTGTGGTGGCAGCGCCCCCTGCTGGCACAAAACTGGCCACGGTGTCGCACTGCACGGTGCGGTCCTGCGCGATGTCGTGCCAGCAAGTGTCCTGGTACGTCCAAACCCCGGCATTGCCGCTTTCGGTCCGGGTGGCGGTGTAGCGTGCGGTCTGGAAGGCGCGTTGCGTGGTCCCCCCCTGGGCCACGCCCCCTTGACCCAGCAGGCCCAGGTTCTTGGTTTCCAAGGCCACCACACGACCGGTGATGGTTTTGTTCACGGTGCTGGCCACCGTGCCGTTCAGGCAGGTTTCGCTCCAGATGTAGGTCCAGGTGTTGCCCACCGCATAGGGCCGGCGGGGAAAGGCCGAGCGGGCCTGGGTGTTGTCCTGGCAGCGGGTGTTTTCGAATGAGGTGGCCAGGGTCTGGTTTTTGGATCCGAAATCGCGTGTCTGGTAAGGCTGCGTGTCCGAAAAGGTGACCGTGTGGCTGTAGAGCTGTGTGGTTTTTTCCAGCGCCGACAGGTAATGCGTGCTGTAGAACCCGGTGCCAGCGGTCTTGTTGATCCACTGGTACATCCAGGTGTCGCCGTACTCCGGCCCCACCAGCGAACCCGTGGTGGTGTCCACCGCTTGCCCCCGGCGCATTGAAGCCCCGCTTTCCGTGTTGACCACGGTGGGGAAATACTCCACCACCGGTGTCACGATGGGGGTGGGCTCATACGACTCCCCTCCGCCACAACCCGCCAACACCCCGGCCACCCCGCACAGAGCCACCCCGGCCCGCAACGTCAGCCTCGGCAGAAGGGGGTCCGCGGCAAGGGACGGTGACAAACGGGCTTGGGGGGAAACAGTCATGGGGACACTCCGCTGAATTCGGCAAATGGAGCACGCGGTCGGGCGATGCGTGGCAGGGCGCATGTTAGCAACCCTGGGCCGTGGCAAACGTGTCAGCGACCGTGGGGGGCAGGATGTGCGACTTCGGCCACGAACACGGTCAGCACGCCGGTGTACCCATACAACTGCTGGCGGGCGATTTCGCCACCGGCAAAAAACCCCACGAGAGGCACATCGCCCAAAGCCCGGCGCACCAGTTGCAACTCTGCGCTGGGGCTGCCGAAGTGCGGCCCACCACGCCCGGCACAGCTGACATAGACGGCACCGCAAATGGCCCGGGGCAGGCCCGACACGGGCGACTCCAGGTCCTCCCGCAACTCGGCGCACATGCGCATGAGGTCACCCCGGGCGGATTCGGGGTTGCGCTCGCAAAACAGCAGCCGTTCGCCTTCGGCCATGTGGTCGGCCACCGCCACCCCGCGCCGCACGGGGTCCAGCCCGATGATGTGACGCACGCGCACCTCGCTGCCCAGCTGGCCCGGGTGCCGGGCCCAGGCCCCGGCCAAGGGGTCTTGGCCCTGGGAGTGCGGATCGGGCGCAATGCCCACCAGGGTGCGGCGCAGGCGCTCCATGGCCGCCTGGGGTTCGTCCAGCGAAATCGACAGGTCGGACAGCAACACGCCCAGGGCGTCTTCGCCGTCCAGCGTCAACGCCACATGGCCCTCGGTGCGCGTGAGGGTGCGTGCGGGCCCCACCGGCGTGCACCCCTGGGTGACACGGGTCAACAAGTGCACCCCCGGCCCAAAGGCCACGCCGCTCATGCCCCCATCGAACACCCCCCCGCTCAGCCCTTGCCCGCTCACGGCACCCTGGCTGCTGTGGGCAAACTGCACCAAACGCCCCCGCCCCGACGCCAGCCCACCGAACACGGCCCCGGTACGGGTGCGCTGGGCCAGCTCGGGCAGCAGCCCGGCGAGGTCGGGGGTGGAGGCATCGGCATGCACCAGGGCAGTGGCCACCTCGAACCCGGCAGATTGCCCGCCCACGGGCAGGGGCGACACGCCGCTGAACACCCTGAACTGGTCAGGTGGCAAGTCCAGCAGCATCAGCGCCAGCGCGGGCTCATCGAAATACTCCACACCGCTGGCGGCTATGCCCACGCCCACGGTGCCCACCCAATCGGTGACCTCAGGGAGCTCTGCCATCAAGTGGTCCAACAGGGCCTGCGCATGGGGGGCGTAGGCGTCGGTGATGTACAGCAATCCCAGGGGTGGACAGGGCAATGGTGCAGGGGGGGAAGCGGGGTCGCCACCGGCCTCGACCCGCGCGTCCAGCTGGGCACGCAGTTGTGCCAGCACCAGGGCAGCGGCCATGCCCCATTGGGGGTGAGTGGCGTGGGCGCAGGGAAAGGCTTGCATGGCGAAGTCCGTCGGGGAGGCGGCGTCAGCCCGTTCGTCCGGACGGCTTCTTCGCACCGCTGACAGGGGCCTTGCCCGCACGCGAGGCTGCCGCCTTGGGCGCAGCCCGGGTGGGGGCTTTCTTCGCGGGACGAGGCGTTTCGGTCGCGTCGGCACCGACAGACCCCGTGGCACGGGCCTTCGGAGCCCTGCTGGCCTTGGGGGTCGGTGGGGCGGCGGCGGGTGCCGCTTCCTGGGCCGAGCCCTTGAGCGGGTTGGCCATGGCCGCCGTTTGGGCCACCACGTCCGTGGCGGTCCTGATGGCTTCCCGGGTGAGGGTGGTGGCCATGTGTTTGCCGGCATCCAGTGCGGCCTGTCCGGCCGGGTCGGCCATGGCCTGCGCTGCGATGCTCTGGAACTGCTGCGACAGCGCTCCCCACCACTGCATGGGGTCGATCACGCCAGGCATCGACGCCGCAGGGCCGGACGAAGCACCGGCATCAGGGGTGGCCGCCGCAGGCTCCGGCGGCGCGGCGGGAGCGGGTTCGTCGGCCACGGGTGCTCCCCGCCTCGGGGGAATTTCCAGACCGGCAAACTGGTTCGGGACAGATCCCCCGGCGGCCTCGGCCGGTGCGTCGGGAGCGGGGGCCGCTGCCCCTCTGGCCCCCATGCCAGCGAAACCGGCCATGCTGGCCATGGTGTCGGTGGCCTTGGCCTTCAAGGCATTGGCCACGTCGGTCATGCTCAGGTTCATGCCCTGCAAGGTGGTGAGGGTCATCTTCTGCACCTCCAGCGCCTGGATGGTGGCCGACAGCGCGCGGGTGTTCTGGTCCAGCCAGAAGTGCACCGCCTTCAGCTCCTGGATGCGTTTTTCCAAGTCTTCCACATTGAACGTGGGGGCCACCCAGCTGCCCAGGTTGGGCAGGTGCGGCACGGCTTGCTGCACGCCTTGCGCCAGCCCACCCGTGGCCTGACGGGCCAGGTTCTGCATGAATTCGAAGCCCGGCACAAATTGGCCAAATCCGCTTTGGTTTGAACTGCTCATGGGTGTCTCCTGCTGAGGGTCGGTCGGTGCAGAAGAATGCCACAGTCCCGCCCCGAGCGGCGGTTTTCACCCGTTGACCTGCGTCAAGCGGCCTGCGCCCCCGAAGGTTCATGATGGCCCCACACACCAAGGAGACCTCTCATGACCCCCACCCTGCAAGCCTCGCTCGTGGCCCAACTGCAAGCCCAGCGCGCTTCCCTTCTCGACCAGGTGCGCCAACAACGTGGTGGCGACCTGGGCCGCGCCGAAGCGGCCGTGATGGCGCGCCAGGAAACCGACGACGGCTGGCCCTGCGCTGACGCGCAGCACGACTTGGCCGTGGCCTTGGAAGAACGGGAACTGGCCGAACTGGGCGACATCGGTGCCGCATTGGCCCGCGTGGCCGACGGCAGCTACGGGAGTTGCACCGATTGCGGCACCGACATCCCCGAGGCGCGCCTGCGGGCGGCCCCCACGGCCCTGCGCTGCATCGGCTGCCAGAGCCGTCACGAAACCGCCCGAGGGGGCACACACGCGGCGTTGGCCTGAGGGCGCACTGGGGTATTCTCAATGGCATGACCCCCAGCTTTTTTCATTTGGCGTTCCACGTGCGCGACCTGGATGTGGCACGCCACTTTTACGGCCAGGTGCTGGGCTGCGCTGAGGGGCGCAGCACCGACACCTGGGTCGATTTCGATCTCTTCGGCCACCAGCTGTCGCTGCATTTGGGCGAACCGTTTGCCACCACGCTGACCGGGCGTGTGGGCAACCACTTGGTGCCCATGCCCCATTTCGGACTGGTCCTGGCGCTGCCGGACTGGCAGGCCCTGTCCGAGCGGCTGCAGCAGGCGGGCGTGCATTTCGTGCTGCCACCGCAGGTGCGCTTCGAGGGTCAGCCCGGCGAGCAATGGACCCTTTTCTTCACCGACCCGTTTGGCAACCCCATCGAGGTCAAGGGGTTCCGCACGCTGGACGATGTGTTCCGGACCTGACCCCGCCCTGCCACGCCACCGGACCTGGGTGGCGTTGACGGTGGCCGTGGCACTGGCCCACGCTTGGCTGCTGGGCGCCTGGTCACCCCGTGAGCACCCGGTGCCGCAGGCACACCCCCCCGCCGCCTCCACCGCCACAGAATCGGCCCGCTCGGTTCAGGTCACGGTGCCGGCCACGGCACCAGTCGACAACCACCGCACCGCGCCAACGCCCACCCAGGTATCAACCCCACCGCCCATCACTGCCATTGCAAAAAAACACAAGGAAAATATGCCACTACCGCTTGCCGAAAAAGCGGTGACAGCTATCAATTCAGAAACTGAAACACCCCCACCGGCATCCGCCGTCCAGCCAGAACCCGACGTTGCACCGGTCACAGACCGTCCACCGCCACCCCTGGCCAGGGCCGCCACCGCCAGCCACGACCCAACCGCAGACGCCACCACCACGCCGCCCGGACCGCTTCGCTGGCCCGCGCCCGTGGCGCTGCGCTACGACGTGCACGCCACCCGAAAAAGCCTGAGCCTGATGGCCGAAGGCCTGCTGCACTGGCAACCCGGCCCCAGCAGCTACCGGGCACGACTGGAGGTCAAGGCCCTGCTGTTTGGCCAGCGCAGCCAGACCAGCGTGGGAACACTGGACACCACGCATGGCCTGCAACCCACCCGGTATGGCGACAAGAACCGGACCGAACAAGCCACCCACTTCGACCGCACACGCACCCCACCGGTGCTGCGTTTCAGCGCCAACACCCCCGATCAGCCTTTGTACGAGCACACACAAGACCGGCTGAGCGTGCTGTTCCAGATCGCCGCCATGCTGGCCGGGGATCCTGGTCGCTTCCGTGCGGGCGACACCGTGGCCCTGCACACCGCCGGCCCTCGCGACGCCGATGTGTGGCGTTTCCTGGTGGGCCGCAGCGCCCCCCTGGCGCTGCCCATCGGCACGCTGGAGGCCCTCCACCTCACCCGCGAGCCGCTGCACGCCTATGACAACCGAGTGGAACTTTGGCTGGCCCCCAGCCTGGGTTACCTGCCTGTGCGCATTTTGTGGACACAGGCCAACGGCGATGTGGTGGATCAGCAACTGTCCCACCACAACCCCATGGAGCCCATCCCTTGAAAACAGGGCTTTTTGCCCCATTTTTCAGCGCATTGAGCGCCCTTGGCACGGGTGGTTTTTCATCAAGCCCCCACGCCTGAGGCCGATAAGAGAGATACTGAAGACCTGACCCCCGCAGGCTTCCCCTCCGGTTCAACACACAGAAGGATGCACACCATGAACATGCTCTACGACTCCGACTCGTTCGCCGTGGTCCACATCCACGCCAACGCGCCCCTGGCCGGCGAGTCATCGGCATCCGACGTGCCCCAACTGCCCCGCCACGGATTCGAGATCGTGGACAAACGCTCGGGCAAAGAGGTCTACCTTGACGGCTCCTGGGCCGAAATGTTCCAAATGCAGATCAACGCCTGGCAACAAAACACCCCTTCGCAGGAAGAGGTGGAAGACACGCTCGAAGGCTATGCCGGCCTGGCGCAGATGCCCGTGGTGGTGCACTGATACCGGTCCCCGTGAAAAAGCGTCCGCCTCTGGTGGCGCCTTCCCACAAAAAAGCCGCTCCCCGAGCGGCTTTTTGTTTGGAGCGACCCTGGCTTATTTGAAAGGCGTGGGACGCGGTGTGCTGTCGGCCGACGGCGGCAGGATGGGCAAGGCAAACGACGGCTGGTCTCCGGTCAACGTTTTCAGGAATGCCACCACCTGGGCGTTTTCTTCCTTGGTGAATTTTTTGCCCAGCTGCAAGCGGCCCATCACGTCCACGGCCTCGGCCAGGGTGTCGGACGCGCCATCGTGGAAATAGGGGTAGGTCATTTCCACGTTGCGCAGGGTGGGCACCTTGAAGTTGAAGCGGTCAATGTCCTTGCCCGACACAGCCGAGCGCCCCTCCACCCCTTGCTTGTTGCCTTTGTAGGCTTCCACCACGCCCATTTTCTGGAACGAGTTGCCCCCGATGTTGGGTCCGTTGTGACAGGCCACGCAACCGCTTTCGTTGAACAGCTTGTAACCCGCCAGCTCGTCCTTGCTCAGAGCGGCCTTGTTGCCCAGCAGGTACTGGTCGAACTTCGAATTGGGCGTGACCAGGGTTTTCTCAAACTCGGCAATCGCCTCGGTCACCTGGTGGATGTCGATCTTGTCTTTGCCGAACACCAGCTTGAACTCGCGCACATACGCAGGAATGGACTCCAGCACACCCAGGGCCAGGGTGTGGGTGAAGGCCATTTCGCCCGGATTGGCAATCGGGCCACCCGCTTGGGCTTTCAGGTCGGCGGCACGCCCGTCCCAGAACTGGGCCAAGTTCAGGCTGGAGTTCAGCACGGTGGGGGCGTTGATGGGACCTTGCTGCCACTTGTCGCCGATGGAGGTCTTGATGTTGTCGGTCCCGCCCATGCTCAGGTTGTGGCACGAGTTGCAGGAAATGAAACCGGACTTGGACAAACGGGGATCGAAATACAGCTTCTTGCCCAGCTCGACTTTGCCCAGGTCAATGGACTTGGGCGGGGCCACGGGCGCGTACAGCTGGTCGAACTGTTGAGCCTGTGCCGCGCCGACAAACACCGAGGCAGCGGCCACGGCGAGCGACAACACAGAACGGGAAAACACGCGGCTTGCAGACATCATGGGTCTCCTTTGGTGTGAATGCAAAAGTCTCCAAGGCCGCAGGGCACGCTGACATCTCAGACAACCTCAGATGACTTATGTCATTCTTAAGCCATGCTTAAAACGACCTGTTGATCCACATCAACCCGGACAGGTTTGCGCCCAACGCCACGCAACCGCCCATGAAAAAGCCCTGCAGGGCGCAGGGCCGTGCAGGGCTCACGGGGTGAACGGCCCGCTGAGGCCGCTCTTCAGTCCAATTCATTCTTCCAGCATGGCGCGCAGCATCCAGGCGGTTTGCTCGTGCACGGTCAGGCGCTGCACCAGCACGTCGGCCGTGGGCTCGTCGCTGGCCTTGTCCACCAGGGGAAACAGGCTGCGCGCGGTCCGGGCCACGGCCTCGTGGCCTTCAGCGAGGATGCGCACCATCTCCAGGGCCTTGGGCGGCGTGGCAGGGGCATCGGGCAACGAGCTGAGCTGCCCAAACTGCGCATAGGAGCCCGGTGCCACGTGGCCCAACGAGCGGATGCGCTCGGCGATCGGGTCCACCGCGTTCCACAGCTCGGTGTACTGGGCCATGAACATGGTGTGCAGGCTGTTGAACATGGGGCCGGTCACGTTCCAGTGGAAGTTGTGCGTGGTCAGGTACAGCGTGTAGGTGTCGGCCAGCAAATGGCTCAGGCCCTTGGCGATGGCGGCACGGTCTTTGTCGCTGATGCCAATGTCCATGCCCGCCTTGGCAGCGGATTTCACGGCAACGGGTTTGACGGCTTTGGGCTTGCTGGATGTGGCCATGGCAATCTCCTGGAAAGTGAACACAAAACAAGGTATTCCCGGGGTCACCGGACCACCGGGGAGGGTATGCAGCCCGATCTTAGCCCTGCGCAGGGCGTTTCCGCCCCCGGCCGGTGTGCCATTTGCCTATGGCGGCGATTGGGAAACCTCACACACAAGACACCGCGCCGTCACTACAGTGGACACACGGTTCCCCACCGCAGCAGCCCCCCTGACCACGCACCCAGGAGATGAACATGGACACCCGCAACCCCGCCCCATCAGGCCAATGCCCCGTCGCACACGGCGGCAACACCGCCACCGGCAACACCCCCATGGCCTGGTGGCCCAACGCGCTGAACCTGGACATCCTGCACCAGCACGACGCCAAGACCAACCCACTGGGCACCGGCTTCAACTACCGCGAAGAGGTGAAAAAGCTGGACGTGGCCGCGCTCAAGCAAGACCTGACCACCCTCATGACCGACAGCCAGCCGTGGTGGCCCGCCGACTGGGGCCACTACGGCGGCCTGATGATCCGCATGGCCTGGCACGCCGCAGGCTCCTACCGCACAGCCGATGGCCGGGGCGGTGCGGGCACCGGCAACCAGCGCTTTGCACCGCTCAACTCCTGGCCCGACAACGCCAACCTGGACAAAGCCCGCCGCCTGCTGTGGCCCATCAAAAAGAAATACGGCAACCGGATCAGCTGGGCCGACCTCATCATCCTGGCTGGCAATGTGGCCTACGAGTCGATGGGCCTGAAAACCTTTGGCTTTGCCTTTGGCCGCGAAGACATCTGGCACCCCGAAAAAGACATCTACTGGGGCGCTGAAAAGGAATGGCTGGCCGCCAGCGGCAGCGAAGGCAGCCGTTACAGCGGCGAGCGCGACCTGGAGAACCCGCTGGCGGCGGTGATGATGGGGCTCATCTACGTCAACCCCGAGGGGGTGGACGGAAAACCGGACCCACTCAGAACCGCGCAGGACGTGCGGGTGACCTTTGCCCGCATGGCCATGGACGACGAAGAAACCGTGGCCCTGACCGCCGGCGGCCACACCGTGGGCAAAGCCCATGGCAATGGCAACGCCCAACACCTGGGACCGGCGCCAGAAGCCGCCGACGTGCAAGAGCAGGGCTTGGGCTGGAACAACCACAACACCCGCGGCGTGGGCCGAGACACCGTGACCAGCGGCATCGAAGGCGCGTGGACGGCCCACCCCACGCAGTGGGACAACGGCTATTTCCACCTGCTGATGACCTACGACTGGGAACTGAAAAAGAGCCCCGCCGGGGCCTGGCAGTGGGAGCCCGTGGGCATCCGGGAAGAAGACATGCCGCCGGACGTGGAAGACCCGTCCTTCCGCCGCATGCCCATCATGACCGATGCCGACATGGCCATGAAGATGGACCCGGCCTACCGCGCCATTTCGGAGCGCTTCCACCAAGACCCGGCGTATTTCACCGACGTGTTCGCCCGCGCCTGGTTCAAGCTGACCCACCGCGACATGGGGCCCAAGTCACGTTACATCGGGCCCGAAGTGCCCGCCGAAGACCTGCTCTGGCAAGACCCCGTGCCCGCAGGCCCCACCGGCTACGACGTGGCAGCCGTCAAAGCGCGGATCGCCGCCAATGGACTGAACGTGGCCGACCTGGTGGCCACCGCCTGGGACAGCGCGCGCACCTACCGGGGGTCTGACATGCGCGGCGGGGCCAACGGGGCCCGCATCCGCCTCAACCCCCAAAAAGACTGGGAAGGCAACGAGCCGGCGCGCCTGGCCCGCGTGCTGGCCGTGCTGGAACCGATTGCCACCGAGGCCGGGGCCAGTGTGGCCGATGTGATCGTGCTGGCCGGGAACGTCGGCATCGAGCAGGCCGCCCGGGCGGCGGGTGTCGAGGTCACCGTGCCGTTCGCTCCCGGCCGGGGCGATGCCACCGACGCCCAGACCGATGTCGCGTCTTTCGAGGTGCTGGAGCCCCTGCATGACGGCTTTCGCAACTGGCAGAAGCGGCATTACACCGTCAAGCCGGAGGAAATGCTGCTCGACCGTGCCCAGCTCATGGGTCTGACAGCCCCTGAAATGACGGTGCTGCTGGGTGGCATGCGCGTGCTGGGCACCAACCACGGTGGCACGCGGCACGGCGTGTTCACCGACCGCCCCGGGGCGCTGACGAACGACTTTTTCGTCCACCTGACCGACATGGCCCACACCTGGAAGCCCACCGGGCGCAACAGCTACGACATCTGCGACCGCGCCACCGGCGCGGTGAAATGGACGGCCACGCGGGTGGACCTGGTGTTCGGCTCCAACGCCATCCTGCGCGCCTGTGCCGAGGTGTATGCCCAGGACGACAGCCAGGCCCGCTTCGTGCACGACTTCGTGGCTGCCTGGACCAAGGTGATGAACGCCGACCGGTTTGACCTTCGGGCCTGAACCCATCCAACGAAAGCGACCGGAAAAGCCTCTGAGCGGCGTCACCCCCCTGACCCGTCGGAGGGGCGCGCCATCCAGCGGTACAGGGGTTCGGCCAGGATCAGCACCGCCACCAGGCGGCACACCTGAAAGGCCGTGACCACCGGCACCCCCAGTTTCAGCACCTTGGCGGTGATGGCCATTTCGGCAATACCGCCCGGCGAGGTGCCCAGGATCAACGTGGCCGGGTGCAGGCCTGCGGCCCAGGCCAAGGCAGCGCCGAATGCCGCGCACAGCCCCATCATCGCGGCGGTGGCCAACGCCACCGACCCCAGCCAGCGGGGTGCGGCGCGCACAAAATCCGGTGTGAAACGCACCCCCAGGCTGATCCCGATCACCAGCTGCGCCGCGTTGGTCAGCACATCCGGCAACGCCGTGAGCTGCACCCCCGACAACGTCAACGCCATGGTCGCCACCAGCGCGCCCATGAACCACGGGTTGGCGCGCCCCAGCCGCAGCGAGGTCCACACCCCGAACCCGGTGACCAAGGCCAGCACCGCCAGGCCCGGCCAGTGCACCTGGCGCACGGCCATGCCGCTTGTGTCCAGGCCATGCACCCCCCAGGCCTGCATGGCAAACGGCAGGATCAGCGTGACCATCAACACCCGCAGGCTGTGGGCACTGGCCACCAGGTCGGTTCGGGCCCCGTGGCGCTCGGCGATGAGCGTCATTTCCGACGCCCCGCCGATGGCCCCGGCAAAGTAGGTCGTGGCACGGCGCTGCACGGGCGTGAGATGGGCCAGCTGCGGCGCGTGTGCGTGGTTCAGCCACAGGCCCAGCCCCCAGCCCATGGCACAGGCCCAGACCACCCCGAGCGCCACGGCCCACCACAGGCTGGCCACCAGGGTGCCCACGGCCGGCGTGAAATACAGCCCCAGGGCGGTGCCTATCACCCACTGCCCCCCATTGCGCAAGGGCACCCAACTGGCCACTGGCCCACCCAGCACACCCACCAACGCCGTGGCAAGCAAGGGGCCCATCATCCAGGGAATGGGCGTGCCAAGCCACACGCACCCACAGGCAGCGACCAGCGCCACGCTCAGGGTGAACACCCGGGACAGCAGAGGAGACAAAGAAGACAAGGGACGGGGAAACGAAAAACGCACCAGGGCCGCGTAGTATCCACGGCAATGAAACCACCCACTCACCCTGCGGCCTTGTCGCGCCGCGCGGCCCTGACGAGGCTGGTATGGGCCACACTGGCCACCGTCTCCCTGGCAGGGTGCGCCGCTCCCAGCGCCAGCCCGCCCCACCGGGTCCAGGACTGGGACACCCCCATCGCCCTGCGGCTGGAGGCGCTGGGCGGAACCGATGTGCTGGTGCTGGGCGAACAGCACGACGCCCCTGAACACCAGCGCCAGCACCAGGCGGCGGTGCGTGCCCTGGCCGACCAGGGCGCACTCGGTGCCGTGGTGCTGGAGATGGCAGAGGCCGGACACGACACCCGCTCGCTGGCCGCCGACGCCACCGAGCCCCAGGTGCGGCAGGCCCTGGGCTGGCGACAGGAGGCCTGGCCCTGGGACCTCTACGGCCCCGCCGTGATGGCCGCCGTGGCCGCTGGGGTGCCGGTGCACGGAGGCAATCTGCCACGCCAACGCAACGCCCTGGTGATGAAAGAAGCCGGGTGGGACACACGGGTGAACGCCGATGTGCTGGCCCGCCAGCGCGACGCCGTCAAAGAAGGCCACTGCGACCTGCTCCTGCCCAGCCAGATCGGGCCCATGACCCGCATCCAGCTGGCGCGGGATGCCCAAATGGCCGCCACCGCGCAGGCCGTGCATGTGCCGGGCCTCGTGGTGTTGGTGCTGGCGGGCAGCCAACACGCGCACAAGGTGTTGGGCGTGCCGGCCCACCTCCCCCCGACCCTGAAAGTGAAAACGGTGCGCCTGGCCGCCGGTGGGCCCCGCCCAGGCGATGCGGAGGGCTTTGACGCGGTGTGGACCACCCCGCCCGTGCCCTCCAAAGACCACTGCGCAACGCTCAAGAGACCCGGATAGGCGCACCGCTTGAAGCGACAATGTGCCCCCTATGCCGAACACCCAGCCCCCTTTCCCCACCCGCACTTACGTCCTCACACTGTCCTGTCCCGACCGCCTGGGTCTGGTGCACGCGGTGTCGGGCTTTTTGCTGGAGCACGGCGGCAACATCGAAGAAGCCGCCCAGTTCAACGACCACGACACCGGCCTGTTCTTCATGCGCGTGCAGTTCGCCTGCGACCGGCACAGCCACGAACAACTCAAAGCCGCGCTGGCGGTTTTCGCCGAGCCCCACGGCATGCGGTGGCAACTGCACGCCACCACCCAACCGATGCGGGCGGTGATCTTTGTCAGCAAGGAAGGCCACTGCCTCAACGACCTGCTGTTCCGCTGGAAAAGCGGGTTGCTGCCGCTGGACATCCGGGCCATCGTCAGCAACCACCGGGACTTCTACCAGCTGGCGGCGAGCTACAACGTGCCGTTTCACCACATCCCGGTCACGGCCGCCACCAAGGCGCAAGCCGAGGAGCGGCAGCTGGAGGTCATCCGGGCCGAAGGGGCCGAACTGGTGGTGCTGGCACGCTACATGCAGATCCTGAGCGACAACCTGTGCCGTGAGCTCTCGGGCCGCGCCATCAACATCCACCACAGCTTCCTGCCCAGCTTCAAAGGGGCCAAGCCTTACTACCAGGCGCACGACCGGGGGGTGAAGCTGATCGGGGCCACCGCACACTACGTGACCGCCGACCTGGACGAAGGCCCCATCATCGAGCAGGACGTGGCGCGCGTGGAGCACAGCAAGACGGTGGAAGACCTCACCGCCCAGGGACGCGACACCGAAAGCCAGGTGCTGGCCCGCGCCGTGAAGTGGCACAGCGAGCACCGCGTGCTGCTCAACGGCCACAAGACGGTGATATTCAAGTAAAAACCGCTTGCAGCGCAGTCCTGTATTGCGCAAGCAGCTATATTTTTCAGACTTCCATGGCCGTTCGCATCCCGCCCATCCAGTGCCTGCTCACGTTCGAAGCGCTGGCACGCCTGCGCAGTGTCACGCAGGCGGCGGAGGAACTGTGTGTCACCCCCAGCGCGGTGAGCCACCGGGTCAAGCAGCTGGAGCAGATCATTGGCACCAAGCTGTTCGGGCGGGCCGACTTTTCCCTGACGAGTGAGGGCAGCGAGTACCTGGCCCACGTGCGCGAAGGGCTGGGCATTCTGGGCCGCTTCCCCAGCCAGGGCGCGATGGCCGGGCGACGCAAGCTCAAGGTGGCGGTCACGCCCACGTTCGCTCGCTCGGTGCTGATGCCGCGCCTGCGCCTGTTCACCGAGGCTTACCCCGAAATCGACCTCACGCTGCAAGTCAGCATCCCGCTGCTGGACGTGGTGGCCGAAGACGCCGACCTGACCGTGCGCTTTGGCACCGGCCGCTACGCCGATGTGGAGCACGTGTGCCTGTTCAAAGACGAGGTCACCCCCCTCGCGTCTCCCGGGTTTGTGCGGGAGCACGGGCCCTTTGACACCGTGGCCGACCTGGAGGGTGCCCCCCTGCTGCGCAGCCCGCTGGAGCCCTGGCGCACCTGGTTTGCCGCCCACGACCTGGACTGGCCCGAGCCCACCGAGGGCTCCACCTTCAACGACGTGGGCCTGGCCTGCGACGGCGCCGCCGCAGGCATGGGCATTGCCCTGGTGCGGTTGAAACTGGGCGCACCCTGGCTGGACAACGGCAGCCTGGTGCGCCTGTTCGACCGCAGCGTGCCCAGCCCCCACGCCCACTACCTGTGCTGGCGCACCGGCACCATGGACCGCTGGGAATGTTCGGCCTTTGCCGAGTGGATGAAAAAGGCGCTGGTCTGACCCCTCGCATGAACCCTCAGTCCCCCCAAACCCCTGCACCCAAAGCCCTCTACCTCCGCCCGTGGGCGCTGCCCCTGCTGGGCAGCGTGCTGGTGGCACTGGGCGTGTACGTGGCCTGGTTCACCTACACCTCGGCTCAGCAGGTGGTGGACTCCTTTGTGCTGGACATGGCGCGCAAGCAGGCCCAATCGGTCACGCACTTCCGCAACTTCTACTCCACCGAAATCCTGCCCCGAGCCCAGGCAGGCGGGGCCACCGTGACCCACCTGTACCGGGAAACCGACCACGGACTGCCGCTGCCCGCCACGCTGATGATCGACCTCGGGCACTACCTGTCCAAACAGGAGAGCGGCCACAGCGTGAAGCTCTACAGCAGCCAGCCGTTTGCATGGCGTGTGGCCGAGCGCCAGCTCGACGGCTTTCAGACCGAAGCCCTCGCGCACCTGCAGGCAACCCCTGGCCAACCCTATGTCCGCCAAGGCATGGTCGATGGCGTGCCCGTGCTGCGTTACGCCCAGGCCGACGTCATGCAACCCGCCTGCGTGGCCTGCCACAACCGCTTCCCCGGCTCGCCCAAAACCGACTGGAAAGTGGGCGACGTGCGCGGCGCACTGGAGGTGACGGTGCCGCTCAAGGGCTGGCACAGCGCGGCCACTGGGGTGCTGAACCAGACCTTCGGCATCCTGCTGCTGGTGCTCCTGCTGGGCATGCTGCTGGTGTGGGTGGTCACACAGCGCCTGCAACACGCCCTGCGCCACGCGCGCGAGCTGTCCACCCAGGCCGAGCGGGCCAACTTGCAGCTGCGCCGCGAGATCGACGAACGCCGGTCCGTCGAGCGCAACCTGCGGCTGAGCGAATCCAAGCTCAACGGCATCTTCGCGTCAGCCCCGGAAGGCATTGTGGTCATCGACACACAGGGACAAATCATCCAGGCCAATGCGGCGGCGGCCCACATGTTCGGGTACGACACCGGCGCCCTGCTGGGCCAGAGCGTGGGGCTGCTGATGCACCCGAAAGGCCGGGAACGGCACGCGCTGGACTTGCGCAACTACCTGGACACCGGGGTGCAATCCATGCTGAACCGCCCCCGCATCGTCACGGGCCACCGCGCCGACGGCAGCCAGTTCCCGCTGCGGCTGTCGGTCACGGAAACCCGGGTGGACGACGACCTGTACTTCACCGGCGTGATGCAGGACTTCACCCAGGTCAAAGCCGACGAAGCACAGCTGATCGAGGCCAAGAACAAGGCCGAGGTGGCCAACCGGCTCAAAGGCGAATTTCTGGCCAACATGAGCCACGAAATCCGCACGCCCATGAACGGCATCGTGGGCATGACCCAACTGGTGCTGGACACCGAACTCACCCCCGAGCAGCGCGAGCATCTGACCCTGGCCCGGGAATCGGCCGACCACCTGCTGGTGATCATCAACGACATCCTGGACTTTTCCAAAATCGAATCCGGCGCGCTGGAGCTGGAACGGGTGCGCTGTCAGCCCGAACAGATCCTGCGCCACACCGTGCGTTCGCTGGCCGGACTGGCCGAAAAGAAAGGGCTCGCCCTGACCTACACCTGCACCGCCGCCGTGCCGCCGGAAGGCATGATCGACCCGGTGCGCCTGCGCCAGATCCTGACCAATCTGGTGGGCAACGCCATCAAGTTCACCCCAGGCGGCCGTGTGCACATCGCCATGGACGCACAGCCCATCGACGGCCACAGGGATGCGGTCATGCTGCACGCGAGCGTCACCGACACCGGGATCGGCTTTGACCCGGCCAGGGCCGAGCAGCTGTTCAACCCCTTTGTGCAGGCCGATGGCTCCATCTCCCGCTCCTTCGGTGGCACGGGCCTGGGCCTGGCCATCACCCGCAGCCTGGTCACGCTGATGGGCGGGCAGATCGGGGCCCAAAGCACGCCCGGCCAAGGCTCGGTGTTCCGTTTCACGCTGCACTGCCCATTGCCCACGGACGACAGCGCCCTCATGGACCTGGCACTGCCCACCACCACGTCAGGCGCAGCGCGCTCGCTGCAGGTGCTGCTGGCAGAGGACCACCCCATCAACCAGAAGCTGGCCAGCCTGCTGCTGGCCAAAATGGGCCACACCTGCGTTGTGGCCGAAGACGGGGAACAAGCGCTGGCACAACTGGCTCAGCGGGCCTTCGACCTGGTGTTGATGGACGTGATGATGCCCCGCATGGATGGCCTCACCGCCCTGGCACAGCTGCGCCAGCGAGAAGCGGGCAGCGGCCACCGCACCCCGGTGCTGATGGTCACGGCCCATGCCATGACGGGCGACCGGGAGCGGTTCATGGCCGCAGGCGCCGATGGCTATGTGTCCAAACCCATTTCCGCGGCCCAGCTGTCGTCAGAAATCGCGCGGGTGGCGGGCACACCACCGGGCTGAGAGGCCCCGCCGCAGGGGCACGTGCGTCACTCAACCGAGAGCTTGTGCCCCGGGCTGGCCAAACGTTTGGGCAAGGTCAGCACCAGCAAACCGTTGTCGTGCCGGGCCCTGGCCCGGGTGTTGTCGATCTCCTGAGGCAACTGGAAGCTGCGGGCCACGCTGCCAAAGTAGCGCTCGCTGCGCAACACCTTTTCGCCCTCGGTCTGACGGTCTTCCTGCTTGACCTCCGCCCGCAGGGAGACGAGGTTGCCCTCCACGTGCACATGGATGTCTTCCTTCGACACCCCGGGCAATTCGGCTTTCATCACATAGGCCTGGTCGGTTTCGGACACATCGACCTTGATTTGCGCTGGCAAGGGGTCGCCGTGCAGCGGTTTGACAAAAAAACCTGGGGACACGTCACGGAAAAAGTCATCGAACAGGCCGGAACGTGTGATGAGTTGGTTCATGGGGATCCTCCGATCAAAGTCAGGTGTGAATGTGATGGGCTGATGCGGCCATCCGGCCACCCCCTCCATGTATCGCTGCCCCCGGTCTTTTCAAGCCCCCGGCGTTTCACAGGGGCGTGCAGAAATCTTCAACACACCCCGCGACCCCGGACCTACACTGCCCTTCTGATCGACTGCCCCGTTATCCCCAAGGACACGCCATGAACGCTCCGCTGGCCACAAGCGAACGTCAGAACATTCAAAAAGCAGAGCTGCAAGCGCAGGTGGTAAAAGCGCTGGAAGCCTATTTGCCTTCACATTCACTGCTCTACCAACTCGAAGACACCGTGCCCTACGAGTGCGACGGCCTCACCGCCTACCGCGAACGCCCGCTGGTGGTGGCCCTGCCCGAGACCGAGGCCCAGGTGGCCGACGTGCTGCGCACCTGCCACGCACTGGGCGTGCCCGTGGTGGCACGCGGCGCGGGCACCGGCCTGTCGGGTGGTGCCATGCCCCACGCCATGGGCGTGACCCTGAGCCTGGCCAAGTTCAACCGCATCCTGAAAGTGGACCCGCTCAGCCGAACGGCGGTGGTGCAGGCCGGGGTGCGCAACCTGGCCATCAGCGAAGCCGCCGCTCCCCACGGCCTGTACTACGCCCCCGACCCCAGCAGCCAGATCGCCTGCACCATCGGCGGCAACGTGGCCGAAAACTCAGGCGGCGTGCACTGCCTGAAATACGGCCTGACCGTGCACAACATCCTGAAAGTGCGCGGCTTCACCGTGGAAGGCGAAGCCATCGAGTTCGGCAGCGATGCGCTCGACGTGCCCGGTTTTGACCTGCTGAGCGTGCTGATCGGCAGCGAAGGCATGCTGGCCGTCACCACCGAAGTGACCGTGAAACTGGTGCCCAAACCCCAGCTGGCCCGCTGCATCATGGCCAGCTTCGACGACGTGCGCAAAGCCGGTGACGCGGTGGCTGCCGTGATTGCCGCCGGCATCATCCCCGCCGGGCTGGAGATGATGGACAAACCCATGACCGCCGCCGTGGAGGACTTTGTCCATGCCGGGTATGACCTGGACGCTGCCGCCATCCTGCTGTGCGAAAGCGACGGCACCCCGGAAGAGGTGGAAGAGGAAATTGGCCGCATGAGTGCCGTGCTGCGCGGCTGCGGGGCCACGGCCATCGCCGTCAGCAAGGACGAAGCCGAGCGCATGCGTTTCTGGAGCGGGCGCAAAAACGCCTTCCCCGCCAGCGGGCGCATCAGCCCCGACTACATGTGCATGGATTCCACCATTCCACGCAAGCGCCTTGCCGACATCTTGCTGTCGATTCAGGAAATGGAGAAAAAGTACCAGCTGCGCTGCTGCAACGTGTTCCATGCGGGCGACGGCAACCTGCACCCGCTCATCCTGTTCGATGCGAACGACCCCGACCAACTCCACCGCTGCGAGCTGTTCGGCGCCGACATCCTGGAAACCAGCGTGGCCATGGGCGGCACCGTCACGGGCGAACACGGCGTGGGCGTGGAAAAACTCAACAGCATGTGCGTGCAGTTCTCAGCCGAAGAGAACGAGGCCATGTTCGGCCTGAAACGCGCCTTCGACCCCGCCGGGCTGCTCAATCCTGGCAAGGTCATCCCCACCAAACACCGCTGCGCCGAGTACGGCAAGATGCTGGTGCGGGCCGGGGCCATCAAACACCCGGATCTGCCGCGGTTCTGACCCCCCTCAACGGTGCCCGGTGATGCCCATCTGGTCCAGCGCGGCGGCCAGCTGGCCCACGCTGCGTTCCACGTTGTGCAACTTTTCCAGCCCGAACAGGCCCACACGGAAGGTGGAAAAACCTGCGGGTTCGTCGCACTGCAACGGCACACCGGCAGCGGTTTGCAGGCCCAGGGCCAGAAACTTCTTGCTGTTCTGGATGTCAGGGTCGCTGGTGTAACTCACCACCACACCGGGGGCCTTGAACCCGTCGGCCGCCACGCTGCGGATACCACGCGATTCGAAGAGGGCACGCACCCGCTCCCCCAGTTCGATCTGCTCGGCACGCACCTTCTCAAACCCGTAGTCGCGGGTCTCCTGCATCACGTCGCGCAAACGGGCCAGCGCGTCGGTGGGCATGGTGGTGTGGTACGAGTGGCCGCCGTTTTCGTAGCTTTCCATGATCTGCAGCCATTTCTTCAGGTCACAGGCAAAGCTGGTGCTGGTGGTGCCGTCAATGGCCGCGCGAGCACGGTCGCTGAGCATGACCATGGCGCAAGCGGGCGAGCCGCTCCAGCCCTTTTGCGGAGCGGAAATGAGCACGTCCACGCCCGTGGCCTGCATGTCCACCCACATGGCGCCGGAGGCGATGCAGTCCAGCACGAACAGACCGCCCACCTCGTGCACCGCCTCGGTCACGGCACGGATGTAGTCGTCGGGCAAGATCATCCCGGCAGCGGTTTCCACGTGCGGCGCAAACACCACGGCGGGTTTTTCGGCGCGGATGGCCGCCACCACCTCTTCCACCGGACAGGGCGCCCAAGGGGCCTGGGCACTGTCGCCGGTGCGCCGGGCCTTCATCACCAGGGACTCGGCAGGGATGGAGCCCATGTCGAAAATCTGCGTCCAGCGGTAGCTGAACCAGCCGTTGCGAATGACCAGCACCTTTTGACCGGTGGCAAATTGCCGTGCCACCGACTCCATGCCGAAGGTGCCACTGCCGGGCACCAGGACGGCGGCTTTGGCACGGTAAACCTCTTTCAGAATGGCGGAAATGTCGGTCATCACGCCACGAAAGCGGGCCGACATGTGGTTCAGGGCGCGGTCGGTGTAGACCACGGAAAATTCGAGCAGACCATCGGGGTCCACGCTGGGCAACAAACCGGGCATTGATGTCTCCTGGGACTGAAATTCGGCGCGCTGTGCGCCTTGTCGGGTCAGCTTAGCACGCGACGCGGGCAGGGCCACCGCACCATCACCGCACGGACCACCGGGTTGTCAGGTGTGCACAGGCGGGGCGATTTGTCACAAAATGGCACACCTTCGCTGTCACGCCCGGACCATGCCCCAAAGCCATACCCCCATCCTGCTGGTTGAAGACAACCCCGACGAAGCAGACCTCACCCGCATGGCGCTGGCGCGGCACGGCTTTGGCGCACGCGTGCAACACGTGAGCAACGGAGAGCAGGCACTGGACTTCCTGTACCGGCGCGGGGCCTACACGCAGCGCCCCGGCGGCGACCCTGCCGTCGTGCTGCTGGACCTGAAAATGCCCGTGCTCGACGGCTTTGGTGTGCTGTCTGACGTGAAGCAATCGGCCGACCTGAAGCACACCCCGGTGGTGGTGCTGACCTCATCCACCGAACCTTCCGACCTCAGCCGGGCCTACGCGGCCGGCACCAACGCTTACGTGGCCAAACCCACGGACTTTGCCGAGTTCCTGGGCACCATCAAACACGTGTGCGATTTCTGGCTGCGCGCCAACGAAACAGCCCCCGTTCCCGCCAACTGAGGCGAACGCCCCCTGCCCGGGGCCAGGCCACCAGCCCCCATCCAGGAGAGACGCTGTGTTCGAATCCGCCGAAATTGGCCACCGCATGGGCCGCAAGGCCTACCGCGAGGCCGAACCTTTGCTGCGACAGGCGCTGCTGCAAGCCCAGTTCGATCTGCTGACCAGCCAACACCACGCGGTGGTCGTGCTGGTCAATGGCGTGGACGGCGCGGGAAAAGGCGAAACGGTCAACCTGTTCAACGAATGGATGGACCCACGCCACATCCGCACCGAGGCCTTCACCGCCCGGGGCAAACCCGCTGAACAGGCCAACGACGGACGCCCTCCCATGTGGCGCTACTGGCAGGTGCTGCCGCCCAAGGGGCACATCGGCATCCTGTTTGGCTCTTGGTACACGGAGCCCATCGCCCGCCACGCCATGGGCGACGACAGCAAGGCACGGTTCCAGGCTCGGCTGGAAGACATACGGGCGTTCGAACGCATGCTCACCGCCGAAGGCGTGCTGCTGGTCAAGCTGTGGTTCCACATGCCCAAGGAGCGCGTGCGCGAACGGCTCAAAGCCCTGGAAAAAGACCCAAAGACCTCCTGGCGCGTGACACCGGCCGACTGGGAACGGCTGAACCTGTATGGCGCGTTCCAGGCCACTGCCGCCAAGGCCCTGCGCAAAACCAGCACCGGCGATGCCCCTTGGCTGGTGGTGGACGGCAGCGACCCGGCCTATCGGTCCATCACCGCCGGACAGTATCTGCTGGAGCACCTGCGCCGGGCCGCGCTGCCGTCCACCACCAGCCAAGGG
>Ga0209066_10000886_pt1 | contig 41590 bp, 41 predicted proteins | sample All_14_2_FD_187198 | JGI IMG/M metagenome (GOLD analysis project Ga0209066, IMG submission 187198) | Freshwater microbial communities in response to fracking from Pennsylvania, USA - Allegheny Zone_MetaG_DW_15 (SPAdes) (version 2) ... | reverse complement strand
TGCAATCGAGATAAACGATGGGGTAGACCGCATCCAGCGGTCGCGCTTGCCAGGCTTTGACTTCGTCGATAACGGCATCGGTGACGGAGGAAATCAGTGTCGGCGAGACCTCGGTGCCATACATTTGAATTCGGTGAGTGTGATTCGTTTATTTTCAATTTAAGCGTTATAAACAAAAAAACCGGCCACCAAGGGCCGGCATTCCGTGTTTTGCGGTCGACGGTCTTACAACGCCAGAATCCAGTTGACCAGTTGGCGGGCCTTGCCTTCGGTGATGGCGACGGCGTTGGGGGGCATGGAGAGGCCGCTGACTTTGTCTTTCCAGTGGCTGCTGTAAGGGTTGGAGCCTTCGAGGACGACGCGGGTGAGGAATTCGGCGGCGCCTGGTTTGTTTTTGTATTGCTTGGCGACATCGGCCCAGGCGGGGCCGATGGGTTTCATGCCGTTGGGGCCGGCTTTGCCGGTTTCGATGCTGTGACAGGTCATGCAGCCGCTGCTGGTGGCCAGTTGTTTCATTTCCTGGTCGTTGCGGGCATCGGCCAGGGCGAGTTGGCTGAATAGACCAGCGGCGAGCAGGATGCTCAGGCGGGTGGATCGGGACATGGCAATTCTCCTTTTTGAGGGTTGCAATGCAAAAAGCCGAACCCGCATTGGGGCGGGTTCGGCATCCTGCGTTTCAGGTTACTTCTTGTGCAGCTTGAAAACCCAGACGGAACCGCCTTGTTCCAGGAAGTTCACGCGCTTGGCGACGTCGCCGCCCCACAGCGGCACGGCGCCGCCCCAGCCGGTGGTGACGGCAATCATCTGTTCGCCATCCTGTTCCCAGGTGACCGGGGGCGCGACAATGCCGGTGCCGGTCTGGAAGGACCACAGTTCCTTGCCGGTCTTGGCATCGACGCCCTTGAGGAAGCCTTCCGGGGTGCCGTAGAAGACCAGGCCGCCGCCGGTGGTCAGCACGCCGCCCCACAGGGGGGCGTAGTTTTTGTTTTCCCAGACCATCTTGCCGGTGACTGGGTCCATGGCGCGCAGGGTGCCGATGTAATCCTCGTTCAGTGCCTTGATGGTGAAGCCGGCGCCCAGGTAGGCGGCGCCTTTCTTGTACGAAACCGGCTCATTCCAGATGTCCATGGCCCATTCGTTGGCCGGCACGTAGAAGAGGCCGGTTTGCGGGCTATAGGCCATTTGTTGCTGGTTTTTGCCGCCAAGGAAGGAGGGGGCGGAGAGGATGGATTTGCCCTTTTTGCCATCGGCGGAGTCGGCCGGATTGCCCGGATGGCCTTCTTCGATGGTGTTGGGACGACCGGTTTCCAGGTTGTAACCGGTGGCCCAGGTGATCTTGTTCACGAAGGGGAAGGCGTTCAGCAGTTTGCCGTTGGTCCGGTCATTGACGAAGAAGAAGCCGTTACGGTCGGCCTTGCCGCCGGCCTTGATGACTTTGCCGGTTTTCGGGTCCTTGTAGTCGAAGGAAACGAATTCATTGACGCCGTCAAAGTCCCAGCCGTCGTGCGGGGTGTTCTGGTAGTGCCAGGCGATCTTGCCGGTGTCGGCATCGATAGCGACGGTGGAGGACGAGAACAGGTTGTCGCCCGGGCGCAGGTGGCTGTTCCACGGCGCCGGGTTGCCGGTGCCGGCGAAGATCAGGTTGGTGTCCGGGTCGTAGGTCGCGCCGTTCCAGGTGGCGGCACCGCCGGTTTTCCACAGGTCGCCGGTCCAGGTGGCGTTGGTGGTGCCGGAGATGCCGTTCTCGATCTGCTTGCCGGCCTTGTCAAAACGGTAGCCCATGTGACCTTCGACGGTTGGCCGGGTCCACAGCAACTTGCCGGTCAGCGGGTCGCGGGCGTCGATGCGGCCGACGGCGCCGAATTCACCGCCGGAAATACCGGTGATCAGCTTGCCGTTGGCGACGATGGGAGCGGCGGTGGCCGAGTAGCCGGCTTTGTAATCGCCGAGTTTTTCTTTCCAGACGACTTTGCCGGTCTCTTGGTTGAGGGCAACCAGTTGGGCGTCGAGCGTGGCGAAGATGACCAGGTCACCGTAGAGCGCGGCGCCGCGGTTAATGACGTCGCAACACGGCATGATGCCGTCCGGCAGGCGGTGTTCGTACTTCCACAATTTTTGGCCAGTTTTCGCGTCGACCGCAAAAATGCGGCTATACGAGGCGGTGACGAACATTTTGCCGTTGTGAATGACCGGTTGCGATTCCTGGCCGCGTTGCTTTTCGCCGCCGAAGGACATTGACCAGGCCGGGACCAGATCCTTGACCGTGTCGGCGTTGACCGCGGTCAGCGGGCTGAAGCGCTGGCCTTGGGTGCCGAGGCCGAAGCTAACGACGTCGTTAGTGGTAGTCGCATCGTTGAGGATGTCGGCCTTGGTGACTTCTTTCGCGTAAGCCGTGCCGCAGCTCATCACGGCGGCGGCGATGAGGGCCCGCGTGAACTGGCCGCGCCGGAAGGGGGCGTTCTTGTGCATGGATTGTCTCCTTGTTCATTCAGTGGTTGTTGCCGGCGGACCACACCCCGATTGGGTGTCTGGCCAGCAGCGATGCTCTGGCGCAAGCCCCGTGCCACACCCTGCAGCGTGTTGCGCAAAGCGCGCTACGACGGGCGCTGGCAGGGTTTTTTTGCGGTCGCTTGGCGGCGCTTGGTGGCGTTACATCGGCTGCTTCAAATGTCACCACCTGTTGCAAAGTGGGACAGTTGACCTGTCCCGTGTGCTGACGGCGCATTGGTGTCAAGTCAGGTAAATCCCGGTCAGACGGGGTTTGGCCCATGGTGCACTGCGATGGCACGTGCCTTGCGCTCCTTTTCTCCATAACAGCCCGTCAGGGCGACTGGAGGAGAGATGAACAAGACTGGTTTATGGCGGATGCTGTGCGCGGCGCTGGCAGGCTTGACCGTGCTGCAGGCGACAGCGGCGGCGGCGGACGACACTGTCGATCCACTGGCCTCGGTGCGCTGGGCGCAGATGCGGGCGCAATTTACCGGTGCCGATCCGCTGGTGTTCGATGAGCGGGTCCGGGTGATCGCCCCGGAGGTGGCGGAAAACCCCTTGCAAGTGCCGGTCACGGTCGACGCCTCGGCTTTGCCGGGAATTGAGGAAGTGGTGGTGTTTGCCGATTTCAACCCGATCGAGCAGGTGTTGCGTTATTACCCGAGCGAGGTGCCGGCCTACTTGGGATTTCGTCTCAAGTTGCAGCAATCGTCACCCGTTCGGGCGGCGGCGCGGACACGCGACGGGCGCTGGCATGTCGGCGGCGCTTGGGTCAATACGGTGGGCGGTGGGTGCACGGCACCGACCGGTGGTGCCGCGGAGGCCGGCTGGGCGACGCATCTGAACGAGGTGCAGGGCCGCCTGTGGTCATCGGGGCCACAGGCGGGTCGGTTGCGCCTGCGTATCTTGCATCCGATGGATACCGGCCTGATCGCGGGTACGCCGGCGTTTCATCTCGACGAGCTGCGCTTCAGCACGCCGGACGGGCGCTTATTGATGCGCGTGCAGACTTATGAACCGGTGGCGACCAATCCGGTGTTTACCTTGCAACCGGGTTTGGCCGAGCAGGGCATTGTGGTCGAAGGGCGCGACAACAACGGCAATCGTCTGCAGCAAAGGATCACGCCATGAAGCCCTGGCTAGCTTGTCTCTTCTTGTTGATCACGCTGACCGCCCGCGGCGAAAGCGGTGACTACGCTTTGCAGGCGCAGCAGGTGGCGCCCGATGTCTATGTTTTTGTAGGGCGAACCGAGGATTTTTCGCTGGCCAATGGCGGAAATATCGTCAATACCGGCTTCATTGTTGGCACGGATGGGCTCGTCGTCATCGATAGCGGACCGTCCTTGCGCTATGGTCAGGCGATGCGGCAGGCAATGGCGGCGATCAGCCCCTTGCCGGTGGTTCTGGTGATCAACACCCATCACCATCCCGACCATTTTCTGGGCAACCAGGCGTTTGAACGCGCCCATTTGGCGGCGCTGCCCGGCACCATCGAGGGCATTGCGCAGGACGGTAACGCCTTTGCCGAGAACCTGTTCCGCCTGACTGGCGACTGGATGAAGGGGACCGAGGTGGTGGTGCCGAGCCAGGTACTGGCGCCAGGTGCCTTGTCGGTTGCCGGGCGTCGCTTGCAGTTGCAGGCGCTGTCCGGTCATACCGGGACTGATCTCGCGGTCTACGACGAAAAAAGTGGTGTTTTGTTTACCGGTGATCTGGTCTTCAACCAGCGGGCGCCGACCACGCCGCATGCCGATATGGCGCAGTGGCTCACGGCGCTGACCACCCTGACGGCATGGACCCGGCAAGCCGGTTTCAGTCGTCTGGTGCCTGGCCATGGTCCGGTGGCAATGGATGCGGCGCCGATTGTGGCCACCCGCGCCTGGTTGCAGTGGCTGCAGGCCACGATGCGTGATGCCGCTCGGGCGGGGCTCGATATGACCGAATTGCTGGCCCGGCCGCTGCCGGCTGAGTTTGCGACATTGCCGGTGGCGGCCAGCGAATATCGGCGCTCGGTGAGCCACCTCTTTCCAGCAGCCGAGCAGGCGGTGCTGGAGGCGGGGCACTGAGATGCCGGCAACGGTCGACCGCCGGTTTTGGGGCATTTTCGGGGCGTCCCTGCTGGTTCATCTGGGTATTTTTGCCGGGGTGAATGGTGTGCGCGCCCAGAGCAAGGTCGAGTTGCCTGCTTTGCAATTGTCGTGGCGTAGCCCGGCACCTGCGGCGGCAGATGCGATCCCCACCCCGGTGCTGCGGCCGCCGGCTGTGACCAAAACTGCGCCGGCAAAAACAATGCCCGCGCAGGTCTCCCATTCCTTGCGCAGCCCCCGCCAGCATCTGAGCAAACAGCCGCTGCCATCGCCCCCGGCGGTCAATGCCGAGGTGGCGGCAGCGACCGTCGTCGATGTCGCGCCAGCGCTGGCCGGGCCGGTTTTCGTTGCGCCCACTGCGGCGGTAACGGCCCCGCCGTCCGCCAAATCGGCGCTGGCCGATGCCAGTTTGCTGGCTGCCTATCGGCTTGATCTGGGGCGCTTGCTTGCCCGGCAACAGGTTTATCCACGTCTTGCCGCCTTGCGTGGTTGGGAGGGCGAGGTGCGCTTGCGCCTCAAGGTCGCCCGCAAGGGCACCTTGTTGGCCGTGCAGCTTGATCATTCCAGCGGCTTTTCGGTCCTCGACGACCATGCCTTGGCCATGGTGAATGACCTGGGGCCTTTGCCGCCGCTGCCAGCAACGCTGGATGAAAACGAAATTCAGGTAGTTGTTCCCATTACTTACAAACTCAATAAAACAACATGAAGAGACAAATTTTTCCGCTGGCCGCGTTTGGCCTGGTTTCTCTGGCGCAGGCCGAATCGGCTGTCCTGAAGATGGAGGCAGTCGAGGTCATCGGCAATTCGCCGCTGGCCGGCCTGGGCATTCCCCGGCAGCAGGTGCCGGCCAATGTGCAGACGATCAGCGCCGCCCAGCTTGAAGGCCAGGAAAGCCTGAATGTGGCTGAATTCATGGCCCGCCAATTGCCCAGCGTGCATTTGAACGAGGTGCAGGGCAATCCCTTCCAGGCCGATCTCAATTACCGGGGCTTTACCGCCTCGCCCTTGCTGGGGACGGCACAGGGTTTGTCGGTTTATCTTGACGGTGTGCGGGTTAACGAGCCGTTTGGTGACACGGTCAACTGGGAATTACTGCCCCATTCGGCAATTGCCGGCATGGACTTGATGCCCGGCTCCAACCCAGTGTTTGGCCTCAATACGCTGGGTGGTGCACTGGCTATTCGCACCCGTGATGGTTTTAGCTCGCCCGGTACGCAACTGGAGTTGTCTGGCGGTAGTTTTGGTCGTTTTCGCCAAGAGTTTTCGCATGGTGGCCACACGGATCAGCTGGGCTGGTTTGTCGCTGCCGACGGTTTTCAGGAGGCGGGCTGGCGTGAACGTTCGCCGTCGGCATCCGGTCAGTTGTTCGGCAAGTGGTCTTATCGCAGCGCGGTGGCTGAAGCCGATTTCAGCCTGTTGCACGCCCAGAGCAAGATGACCGGCAATGGCCTGTTGCCGCAATCGATGCAGGCTGCGCAGCGCAATCAGGTGTTTACCCATCCCGACCAGACCCGGCACGACCTGACGCAGTGGACGCTGAATGCTCGCTGGTGGTTGGATCCGGCGCAAAGCCTGAGTGCCAACATCTATCAACGCTTCAATGACACGCGAACGCTGAATGGCGACGCCAACGATGATTTCGAGGATGGCCCTTTCGACGGGGTGTCCGATCAGGCGTCCGGGGCGCACAACCGGACCCGAACCCGTCAGCGTGGGCAGGGCATGGCCTGGCAATGGAACCTGAGCACCAAGCGTCATCAATTGACGGTCGGTGGGGGCTACGACGAAGCGCGGGTCAGCTTCCGCCAGACGCAGGCGCTGGGTGTGCTCGATGCCAGCCGTGACATCAGCCAACTGGCGGCCGAGGCTGACCAGAACCTGCTGCACGGTCGGACCAAGACCGCCAGCCTGTTCGTGACCGACACCGTCGCCCTGACGCCGCAATGGCACCTGACGGCATCGGCCCGTTATAACCACAGCCGGGTGACGACGCAGGATCAGCTCAACCCCAATCCGCCGAATCTGGATGGCGACCATCGTTATCGCCAGCTTAATCCGGCGCTTGGCCTGACTTGGCAGGCGCAGCCCGGTTTGAATTTTTACGGCGGCTTTAGTCAGGGAAACCGGGTGCCGACACCGATCGAACTGGGCTGCGCCGACCCGGCCAACCCGTGCACCCTGCCCAATGCCATGGCGGCTGATCCTTACCTGAAACAGGTGGTGGCACGGACGCTGGAAGCCGGTGTGCGGGGTCGCCTGTCCGAGCAATTGGCTTGGCAGGCGGGCGTTTATCGCACGCTATCCAGGGACGACATCTTGTTTGTCGGCACGTCGACCAGTGCCGGTTATTTCACCAACTTTGGCCAGACGCGCCGCCAGGGGGTTGAGCTGGGCTTAAACGGCCGGCAGCGCCAGGTCGACTGGTTCGTCAATTACAGTTATCTGCAGGCGACCTTCCAGTCATCCGCCTGTTTGCTGGCTCAGAACAACAGTTCGCGGGGCAGCGATGCGGCGTGCACGGTCAACGGCCAGGATGACGAAATTTTGGTTCGGGCGGGCGATCGCTTGCCTGGTCAGCCGGCGCACAGTCTCAAGCTCGGCGTCAATTGGCCGGTGGGCGAGGGCTGGCGTCTGGGGGCCGATGTCCAGGCCTTCTCCAACCAGTTCGCGCGTGGTAACGAAAACAATCAGCATCAGGCCGGCAGCGCGACCGATACCTTCGGTACGGTTCGCCAATTCGAAGGCGCTGGCCGCCTGCCTGGCTACGCCATCCTCAACCTCAACGCCGAAGTTCGTCTGGGGCAAGGCTGGCAGTTGTTTGCCCAGGTCAACAATCTGTTCGATACCCGCTACAGCACGGCCGGCGCCTTGGCCGAGAACCCCTTTAATGCGGCCGGTGCCTTCCAGGTTGATTCGGCCGACTGGCGACGCGAAACCTTTGTTGCACCGGGAGCGCCGCGGGCCATCTGGTTGGGGGTGCGGCATGTTTTTGGTGGTCGCTCATGACGGGCGCCAGCCTGCATGCCCGCGTCTCACGGGTGATGCTGGGCCTGACCAGCAGCTTGCTGTTGCTGCTGGTGCTGGCCTGGTCGGTCGGCACCCGGCACAGCATCAGCGAAGAGATTGAGGCGGCTTCGCGGGTGACGGTCCATTTTCTGGAAGGTATGGCGGAGTCGTTGCAAGGCCCTGCTGTGCCCGATGTCTTGTCTGATATCGTGCCGCTGCTTCGCCCGCTCGGCCGCATTCGCGCCAATGAACTGGCGGTCTACGATGCGTCCGGACGTTTGCTTTACCGTTCGCCGCCCCCGGTCTACAAGGCCGGCCGGGCGGCACCCGAGTGGTTTGTCGGCTTGATTGCCCCCGAGTTGGCTGTGCGCAGCCTGCTATTGGGGCAGCAAACCCTGGTCATTCGCCCTGATCCCTCGCGGGCCGTGCTGGATGCCTGGGATGAGTTGCTGGCCTTCGCCGGCTGGGGGGTGACCTTGTTGCTGGCCTTGTTTGCCGCGACCCGGGCGGCCTTGGGCCGGGCTTTGCGCCCGCTGGAGCAGGTGCTGCAAGCGCTTGACCGCACCGGCAGCGGCCGTTTTGATACCCGGCTGCCCTTGTGTGGCACCTGGGAAATCGACCGTCTGGCCCGCGCTTTCAATGGCATGGCGGATCGCCTGCATGTCGCGGTCGACGACAATGTGCGCCTGGAAACCGAGCGTGAATTGGCCAAGGGCCTGCATCAGCGACTGGCGGCAGAGCGCCAGGACATCGCCCGTGAATTGCACGATGAATTGGCGCAGGGCATCACGGCCGTGCGGGCGCTGGCCGGGGCCATTGCCCGTCAGGGTGAGCGTGCGCCAGGGGTGGAGGCACCCGCACGTAGCATCATCGCCGTGACCGGCGGCATGCAGGATGGCATTCGCCATATTTTGCATCGCCTGCATGCCCCGGCTGGACCGCAAGCTTTGCAGCAGTTTCTTGATTTGTGGCGCGAACGGCACCCAGCTATTGCCTTGCAGGTCGATATCGATCCGGCCACCCAAGGCTTGTCCGACCCGGTCTGGCATGGTCTGCTGCGCATCGTTCAGGAAGGGCTGACCAATGTGTTGCGCCACGCCCAGGCCAGCCAAGTCGTCCTGCGCTTGAGCAGTCGCAGCGGCGAATGGCAACTGGCCCTGATCGACAATGGTTGCGGTCGCTCAGGCCAGCCCTCGGCGCAGGCCGGTTGCGGGCTCGGCTTGGCTGGTATGGCTGAACGCGTGACAGCGCTGGGTGGCGAACTTTCGCTATTGACCCCGGCCGCCGGTGGTTTTGGCCTGCTTGCCCGCTTTCCCCTGCACGATGAGGTGATGACATGAAACGTACACTGCTGGGCAAACGCATTCTGCTTGCCGACGACCATGCCATGGTCCGGCTGGGTTTTCGGGCCTTGCTTGAAGGCGAGGGCTGCGCAATCGTCGGTGAAGCCGATGCGGGCGAAAGCGCGCTGCGCTGCCACGCCGAATTGCAGCCCGATCTGTTGATCATGGATGTCTCGATGCCGGGCATGGGGGGGCTGGGAGCGCTGGAGCGCTTGCGGTCGACCCAGCCGCAGGCGCGAATCCTGATGCTGTCGGCCCATCACGATGAAGTAATTCCGGTGCGCGCCTTGCGCCTGGGAGCCAGCGGTTACTTGTGCAAGCGGGCGATGCCGGAGGAGTTTCTCAAGGCGGTGGCGACCGTGCTGCGCGGTGAACGTTATATCGACCGGGAGCTTGCCTCGATGTTGGCGCTGGCACAGTTTTCCGGCGCTGCCAATCCGCTGGAGAGCCTGACTGAACGTGAGTTGGCCGTCTTTCTCAAGCTGGCCATGGGGCGCACGGTCAACGAGATCGCCGAGCAATTTTGCCTGGGCCAGAGCACGGTCGGTACGCATCTCTATCACATCAAGCAGAAGCTTAATGTGCGCAATGTCGCCGAAATGACCCTGGTCGCCGTACGGGCCAGGCTGCTGGAAGCTTGAGCGGCCAGCATGCCCGGCGCCGGCGACTTGGCTTTTGGATTTCCATCGAAAGTATCCACCATCGTTTTAGGCGGACGCGATCTTCGCGATTTAACGCGTCAATTCAGAGGAATCTCAATCTCCGGGCAAGGCAATCAAGGGCTGAAGGACTGCTTGCTGCCAGACATCTCATGATTTTCACTAGGCCAATCCAGTGGTTTGCCCGATGTGTGGGGATGGCGAGGGCGAAATAATGCTTGCCAAGCCGTGCTGAATGTCTCGCCCGGCAATGTCTTCTGGAGCAAGCCCATCATGTCCATGTCCCCCCTTGTTTTTCGTCCCTTGCCGCTGGTTGCCTTGCTGGCGGCGATTTATCCCGCTGCGGCCGCCGCCGAGCAGGCTGATCTCGTCCTCGACCCGGTGGCAGTCACCGGGAGTCGGGTCGAGCGCAATACCTTTGATTTGCCGGCTGCGGTCGACGTGGTTGATAACCAGAAAACCGGTGCGGCTCAGCTGCGGGTCAATGCCTCGGAAGTGCTGGCCGGGGTGCCGGGCCTGGTCGTTCTCAATCGTGGCAACTATGCCCAGGATTTGCAGATTTCATCGCGTGGTTTTGGTGCGCGCACGGCGTTTGGTGTGCGCGGTATTCGCCTGATTGCGGATGGTATTCCGGCCTCCATGCCGGATGGTCAGGGGCAGGCGGCGACCTTCAATCTGGATCGGGCGGAGCGCCTGGAAGTGATGCGCGGTCCGATGTCGGCGATCTATGGCAATGCCGCGGGCGGGGTCATTCAATTGTTGACCGCCGATGGTCGCGGTCAACCAACGATTGAGGGTAATTTTGTTGCCGGTCGCCATGGCTTGTAGAAGGCTGATCTGTCCAGCCAGGGTGAAGTGGATGGCATTTCCTACGTGACTGACGTGTCACGTTTTGCCGCCGATGGCGAGCGGCAGCACAGTAGCGTGCAGCGTGACCAGGGGTATGCCAAGTTGAGCTATGCGCCGAGTAGCGATGGCCGTCTGACGTTGGTGGCCAATGCCTTTCGTCAACAAGCGGAGGACCCCTTGGGGCTAACCTGGGGGCGTTACCAGAGTGCGCCGCGCACGGTTGAAAACGCGGCCCTGCAGTACAACACCCGCAAAAGCATCGATCAAAGTCAGGGCGGCTTGAGTTACGAGCATCGGTTTGGCGAGCAGCGTCTGCAGGTGTCGGCCTATGTTGGGCAGCGTAGCGTTGTTCAGTATCAGTCGATCCCGTCGTTTGTTCAGGCTAACCCGACGCATTCCGGCGGGGTCATTGATTTCGACCGCCAGTACGGCGGCGTTTCCGGGCGCTGGATTGCCCGCCAGACGCTGGCCGGGGGACAGTTGACGACGACGCTGGGGGTCGATTACGAACAATCGACCGACGAGCGACGTGGTTACGAGAATTTTGTCGGTGCCACGCTGGGGGTGCGCGGGGCTTTGCGGCGCAATGAAACCGATCAGGTCAGCAGCTTCGATCAGTATGTGCAAAGCGAGTGGCAGGGTGAGCGCTGGGCATTCAGCGGCGGCATCCGCCATAGCCGGGTAGCTTTCCGGGTTGATGATCATTACATTGCAGTCGGTAATGGCAACGATAGCGGCCAAGTGCATTACGACCAGACGACACCGACGCTGGGCCTGGTGTTCCGGGCGACGCCGACGATCAATCTCTACGCCAGCGCAGCGCGGGGTTTTGAAACGCCGAGCATGAACGAACTGTTCTATTCCGGGGCCGGGGGCAGTTTTAGTTTCGCTCTCAAGCCGTCGACCAGCGTTCATCTTGAAACCGGTCTGAAAGCCATGCTGAACGACAGCAGCCGACTCGATCTTGCGCTGTTCCAGGTCAGCACGCGCGACGAATTGATCGTTTCGGCATCGTCGGGTGGGCGGACCAGTTATCAGAATGCCGGCAAGACCCGTCGTCGCGGGCTGGAGTTGGGACTGGACACAAAATGGGCGCCGCAATGGAAAAGCCGCTTGGCTTTGACCCATCTGGAGGCGATTTATGACGAGTCTTTTACCGGGAGCAGCGGGACAGTGGCGGCCGGTAACCGCTTGCCGGCGGTACCGCAACTGCAGCTCTTTACTGATCTGGTCTGGCGTCATCCCGCCAATGGCTGGCATGCGGCGGTCGAAGGAATGGCGCGTGGCGAGGTGATGGTCGAGGACATGAATACCCGGCAGGCCGCGCCCGGTTTTGCCATCGCCAACCTGCGGGTCGGTGTTGACCGCCAGTTGGGCGCCCTCAAGGTGGGTACCTTTGCCCGCATCGACAATCTCTTCGATCGGCACTATGTCGGTTCGGTGGTGGTGGGCGATGGCAATGGCCGTTTCTACGAGCCGGGTGCTGGGCGCAACTGGCTGCTGGGCATGAGCCTGGGCTATCGCTTCTAAGCCGGCACGCCTGGGTCAGATTGCTTTATTTCGTGGCAACCCGGGCAGCAGTTGTCTTGAAATGAAACGCTTTGCACTGGTGCCCGGGTGCTTCGCCCGGCCTGGTGTTTGGGCGTTAACCCTGACACGGCAAGGCGTTCCGGGGTTTTTACAGGTGGTGGCACGGCTTTCGCGATGTTCTGGGGACGCCGTCATCGCCACGATGACGGTGGGGGAAACATGCCCGGGCGCCAAGGCCCCGGCAGAACATCAACGACAATACTCTGGAGACTTTCCATGCAGAAGAAAATCATTGCGCTGGCCATCGCCGCAGCGGCTTCGAGCGCGGCCTTTGCGCAAACCAATGTCACCATCTACGGCAATGTCGATATGGGCTGGATGTATCGTAGCGGCCACAATGGCGCCGTGGCCAGTGGCAAGTCGCAGAACGACCTGCAAAGCGCGGCCTCGCAAAGCCATATCGGCTTCAAGGGAACCGAGGATCTGGGCAATGGCGTCAAGGCCTTGTTCGATCTGCAATACCGGATCAGCCCGGATACCAATACCGGTCTGGCTCAGGCGGGGCACCAATATGTCGGCCTGACTGGTGGCTTCGGTACGGTCGTTGCCGGCTACCTGGACGGTATCCGTTATGGGATCTACGGAAAATACAACCCGTTTGGCAATTATTCGGTTGGTAATTTTGCGTCGATGACCACTCAATATGACCGTGCGGCTAATGCCATCGCCTATATTTCGCCAGCCTTCAATGGGTTCACGCTGATTCTGGCGACGGCGACCAATACCCAGGGCGCTGAAGGCAGCCTGAACGGTGTACACACCACGCCGGGCGTGGCAACGCAGGGTAATAACGGCGATGACCGTCTGTTCTCGGCCAACCTGATTTATGCCAATGGCCCGCTCAGTGTCGATCTTGATTACGAAACCACCAAGGCCGTCGGTTATGCCAACAGCCGGCTTTATGTCGCCACGACCGGCGCGTCGTATGACTTTGGCCCGGTCAAGCTGGGCGCGGTCTACGATGTGATCAAGGGCGATCCGGATTCACTGATTGGCGGCAACATCAACCTGGGAGGCGGTAGTAATCTGGGTGGCCTGGCGGCTGGGCAGTCCTATGATCGTCGCAACTGGTTCATCGGTGCCACGGTGCCGCTGGGCAAGACCAAATTGCTGGCGAGCTACGGCCAGGTCAGCGACAAGACGCTGAGCAGCGCCGATGCCAGCAAGTGGGCGGTCGGCGCACGTTATGCCTTGTCCAAGCGCACCGAACTCTATGCCGATTATGCGCACATCAAGAACGATCGCAATGCGTCGTTCACGATCAATCCGATGGGTAACTCGCTGGGCCTGAGTGGCGGCGGGGTCAATGGCCTGGCCATGGGTATCAAGCACAGCTTCTAAGACGGGCTGACCGGTAGGGTGCCAGGAGCGCTCCGCCGGTCACGGTCAACTGTTGCTGGGTGACTATTTTGGAATCGATTCTCTTGCGTCAGATGGCTTCATCGCATCTGTTTATGGCGCCCTGCGGGGCGCCATTTTTTTGGTGCGCCCAGCATGGGCGCACTCCTGCGGGTGCAAGTCCCGCCGTAAGTTGATCACGACGAACGAAGTGAAGCGCAACTGCATGAGGGTGACCGAGAGAGCCGGACCCGATTGTTTGGACAGAATTTCCGCTGAGATAAGTGGAGCCTTGCGGGGGTAGCGTTATCCACGGTGGCGGTTGCCGAAGGTCCGTTCAGACCGTAGGCGAGCGACGCGGTGGGTAACGCGGGTTTCATGCGGCAAGGGTCTCCTGCGGCAGGCCGGCGAAGTAGATCATGTCCGGTGTCTTGCCGGCAAATGTCTGGTGCGGTCGCCGGCTGTTGTAGAACGTGATGAACTGTCCGAGGCTGGCCTTGGCCTGGGAAACCGAGTCGTAGGCCTTGAGATAGACCTCCTCGTATTTGATCGTTCGCCACAGCCGTTCGACGAAGACGTTGTCGCGCCAGCAACCTTTGCCATCCATGCTGATTCGGATGTTGCGTGTCTTGAGGGCGCCCGTGAATTCGGCACTGGTGAACTGGCTGCCCTGATCGGTGTTGAAGATTTCCGGTGTGCCGTAACGGGTGATCGCCTCCTCCAGCGCCTCGATGCAGAAGTCCGTAGTCAGCGTGTTCGACAAGCGCCAGGCCAGAACCCGGCGGCTGTACCAATCGACGATGGCCACCAGATAGACGAAACCCCGGCGCATCGGAATGTAGGTGATGTCGGTGGCCCAGACGTGATTGGGCCGCTCGATGCTCAGGCTGCGTAGCAGGTAGGGGTAAATCGGGTGAGCCGCATGTCGCCGACTGGTGTTCGGCTTGCGGTACAGCGCCTCAATCCCCATTTGCCGCATCAGCCGGCGAACACGCTTGCGGCCGACCGGCTGCCCCTCGTTGCGGAGCAGATCGCGCAGCATCCGGCTCCCGGCAAACGGGTATTCCAGATGCAACTCGTCGATTCGACGCATCAGCGCCAAATCCTCTACCGAGGTCGGTTTCGGCGTGTAGTACGCGGTCGACCGCGCCAGTTCGAGAATTTCGCATTGCCGGACCACCGACAGTTTGTGGGTGCGGTCGATCATCTTTTTGCGCTCAGCAGGCCCGCCTTGTTGAGCGCCTTTTCTAAAAATCGTTCTCCAGCGTCAGCTGCCCGATCTTCGCCTGCATGGTCTGGACTGACTGCCCCCTATCCCGATCCGGCTCAGTGGCGTTGGCTCATGAGGGCCTTGAGGCCATTGACGTCAAGAATACGGATGTGTTTTTGCTGGACGGCAATGTAACCCTCTTCCTGGAACTTGGAGAAGGCGCGAGAGACGGTTTCCAGTTTGAGGCCCAGATAGCTGCCGATTTCCTCACGCGTCATGCGCAGGTAAAACTCGGCGTGCGAAAAACCACGGGCAGTGAAACGTTGCGACAGGTTGAGCAGGAACGCCGCCAGGCGCTCTTCAGCCCGCATGGTGCCGAGCAGCATCATCACGCCGTGATCACGGACGATCTCGCGGCTCATTACCTTGTGAAAATGGTGCTGCAGGGCATGGATTTCGCGCGACAGGCTTTCAAGGCGTGAAAAGGGAATGGCGCAGATTTCGCTGTCTTCTAGGGCGATGGCGTTGCAGGTGTGATGCTCGCTGCTGATGCCATCGAGGCCAAGCAACTCGCCGGCCATCTGAAAACCCGTGACCTGGTCGCGACCGTCTTCAAGCAACACATCGGTTTTGAAAAAACCGCTGCGAATGGCGTAAATGGCGTCGAATGCTTCGCCTGCCCGGTAAAGGTGATCGCCGCGCCGTATCCGGCGGCGGGTGGAGATCAGATCGTCCAGTCGCTCCAGCTCTTCCAGGCTGAGTCCTAGCGGCAGGCACAACTCGCGCAGGTTGCAGTTTGAACAGGCCGTTTTGATCACGCTCAGGGTCATGTCCTGCTTCAGTGGGTGGTTTTGAGACATCAGCAACCCGCGTTCGCTTGATCCATGTCAACCAATAAGTCCGCCCAGCGAAACATAATCAAGGCTAACTTTGGTGGCATGTTTAATGAATTTCGCAACTGATAACCTCGTCTTCGATCCCCAGATCATTCGCCGTTTCGATGTAAACGGCCCACGCTACACGTCCTATCCGACCGCCGACCGCTTCGTCGAGGCATTCGATGCACAGGCTGCTGAACTCTGGTTAGGCAAGCGCAACATCGGCGGCATTAGCCGACCGCTGTCATTATACTTCCACATCCCCTTCTGTAACACCATCTGCTACTACTGCGCCTGCAACAAGATCATTACCAAGGATCATGGTCGTAGTGCCAAGTATCTGAAGTATCTGGGCAAGGAATTGGCCCTGCAGAGTGCGGCGTTGGAAAGTGGTGGTGCCGAACATGAAGTCATCCAGTTGCACTGGGGCGGCGGTACGCCAACCTTTCTGTCGCACGATGAAATGCGCCAATTGATGGGCGAAACCCGCAAGCATTTCAAATTGCTTGATGGCGGTGAGTATTCCATTGAAGTGGATCCGCGCAAGGTCGACACGTCGACGGTGGCGCTTTTGGGTGAGCTCGGTTTCAACCGGATGAGCGTTGGAGTCCAGGACTTCGACGAGCAGGTGCAGGCGGCGGTTAATCGTATTCAGACCGAGGAAGAAACCGCCAATGTCATCCAGGCAGCGCGGGCCAACGGCTTCAAATCGGTATCGATCGACCTGATTTATGGTTTGCCGCACCAGAGCGTGATGGGATTCAACCGCACGCTGGAGCGGGTACTGGCGATGGATCCGGAGCGTTTGTCGATCTACAACTATGCGCACCTGCCCGGCCTGTTCAAACCGCAGCGGCGTATTGCCGAGTCCGACCTGCCATCGGCCGACACTAAATTGCAGATTCTGGCGCTGGCGATCAAGAAGCTCACTGAAGCGGGCTATGTCTTCATTGGCATGGATCACTTTGCCAAGCCGGATGATGAGTTGGCTGTGGCTCAACGCCAGGGGCGTTTGCATCGCAATTTTCAGGGTTACTCGACCTACGCCGATTGCGACATGCTGTCGTTCGGTATTTCGTCGATCAGCAAGGTCGGCCCGACCTATTACCAGAACGTCAAGACGTTGGATGAGTATTACGACCGACTGGATGCGCCGATGTTACCGGCCTTCCGCGGGATCGAGTTGAATGCCGATGATATTTTGCGGCGCTCGATCATCCAGGCCCTGATGTGCCATTTCGAGCTCTCAATTGAAAGTATCGAAAGCGCTCACCTGATTGATTTCCATAAGTATTTTGCAGCGGAAATCGAGGATTTGCGGGAGATGGAGCGGGGTGGCTTGCTCAAGATCGATCGTGACTGGATCACCGTCTTGCCGCCGGGGCGCATGTTGGTTCGCGTCATTTCGATGGCTTTCGACCGCTATCTGCGGGCTGACCGCCAGCGCAAGCGTTACTCCAAGGTGATCTGACGGATGACAAGGCAACGGGCTGGCAGGTTAAACTGCTGGTCTGTTTCCTGTCTTTCCTTGTCAGATGCCCGATTCCGGCTTTTTCGCCCTGTTCCTGGTAGGTCTTTTAGGTGGTACGCACTGCGTCGGCATGTGCGGTGGCATTGTCGGTGCGCTGTCGATGGGTGCGCCGGGACGCTGGTCCATGCACCTGGCCTATAACGTCGGGCGGATTGCCTCCTACACGGCTGCTGGCGCGCTGGCGGGTTTGTTGGGAGCGGCCAGTCTGACGCTTGAAGGGCAGTTGCCTGCCCGCCTCATTCTTTATTTTCTGGCCAACCTGATGCTGGTTGCGCTCGGCCTGTATCTGCTTGGGGTAAGTCGGGCCTTGGCGTTCACCGAGCAGGCCGGCCAGGTGCTGTGGCGTCGCCTGCAGCCCTTGACCCGTCGATTTCTTCCCGCCCGGACGATGGCCCAGGCCTTGCCGCTGGGTTTGCTGTGGGGGTGGCTGCCCTGTGGCCTGGTTTATAGCGCCCTGGTATCTGCCCTCAGTGCCGGTTCGGCCACGCGGGGGGCTGGCCTGATGCTGGCCTTTGGCTTGGGTACGCTGCCTAATTTGCTGCTGGCAGGTATCGTGCTGGCGCGTCTTAATGAATTCGTCCGTCAGTCCGTGGTCCGAAAAATGTCGGGTGGTTTGGTGCTCGGCTTTGGGGTTTACGGGCTGCTTCAGCTGTTTTTCGGTGATTGAGCGAGGTCGAGATGGCCGATCTGTCCACGGTCGACGTTGCGGAACAGGCCGAATTGCCGCCGCGCGTCCTTGAGTTTTCCATTACGGGCATGACCTGTGCCGCGTGTTCGACGCGCCTGGAAAAAGTGCTGAATCGCCAACCCGGTATGCAGGCCAGCGTTAACCTGGCCACTGAACGGGCGCGTGTTCGTCTGGCTGGGGGTGACGAGGCGGCGGTGCTTGCGGCGGTGGCCAAGGCGGGGTTTACTGCCGCCGTGGTGGATGGGGGAACGCGCGCCCGTGAAAAAGCCTTCAAAGCGCAGGTCGACCGCGCGGAGCGGCGCCAGTTTGTCTATGCCGCCCTGTTGACCTTGCCGCTGGTCGCTCAGATGCCTTTCATGTGGCTGGGCGAGGGCCATGACAGCGAGTTGCCGCGCTGGTTGCAGTTGTTGCTGGCGACGCCGGTACAGTTCTGGATTGGCGCCCGCTTTTATCGCGGGGCTTGGCAGGCCTTGCGCGGCGGGGGGGCCAACATGGATGTGCTGGTCGCCCTGGGGACCAGCATGGCTTGGGGGCTGTCGGCGGTGGTGACGGTCTTCGGCCTGACGGCACATGTCTATTTTGAGGGGGGGGCGGCGGTCATTACGCTGGTCTTGCTCGGTAAATTGCTGGAGGCGCGGGCCAAGGCGCGGACTTCAGAGGCGATTGAAAGCCTGCTACGCCTGCAGCCGCCGACCGCCCGGGTCGAGCGCGATGGGCAATGGGTCGAGTTACCCGTGGCGGCCTTGATGCCGGGCGATGTCTTTCAGGTGCGTCCGGGTGAGAATGTGCCGGTCGATGGGGAGGTGCTTGATGGTGCATCGCAGCTCAATGAAGCGATGCTGACGGGCGAAAGCATGCCGGTGCGTAAGCAGCCGGGCGATGCCGTTTATGCCGCGACGGCCAATGCTCAAGGCGTGTTGCGTTGCCGGGCGATGGGTGTGGGCGAACAGACCTTGCTGGCCGGGATCATCCGTCTGGTCAGCGAGGCGCAAGGTTCAAAGGCGCCGGTGCAGCGCCTGGCCGACCAGATTGCGGCGATTTTTGTGCCGGTGGTCGGTGCGCTGGCGGTGCTGACTTTTGTGGCGTGGTGGACGCTGGCGGGTGATTTCGTGCCGGCGCTGATCAATGCGGTGACGGTGCTGGTCATTGCTTGTCCTTGTGCCTTGGGCCTGGCGACGCCGACGGCGATCATGGTCGGAACCGGGCAGGGCGCCAAGGCTGGCATTCTGGTCAGGAATGCCGAAGCGCTGGAGCGGGCTGAAAAAATCGGCATCCTGGCTCTCGATAAGACCGGGACCTTGACCCAGGGGGCACCGCAGCTGGTTGATGTCGAGGTACGGCAAGGCAGCCGTGATACGGTGTTGCGGCTGGCAGCCGCGCTTGAGCAGCATTCCGAACATCCGCTGGCGCGGGCGGTGCTGGCCTCGGTGTCCACGGTCGACCTGCCGTCGGTGAATCATTTCATCGCCCATCCCGGGCAGGGTATTGCCGGTGAAGTGGCGGGGCGGGCGCTGCGTCTGGGCTCACCCGACTGGCTGGGTGTGGCCGACGAGGCGGCGGTGCTCGCCTTGCAGAAGCAGGGTAAAACCGTGGTTGTTTTGAGCGAAGGGGCGAGCGTGCTGGCCATCCTGGCCATTGCCGATGCCCTGCGTCCGACGTCGGTTGCGGCCGTGGCACGCTTGCGGGCCCGGGGGCTGCGGGTGGTCATGCTGACGGGCGACAATGCCGCGACGGCTGCCAGCATCGCCGCCCAGGTTGGTATCGATGAATTTCAGGCCCATATTCTGCCGGCTGACAAGGCTGCTGCGGTCAACGCCTTGAAAGACGGAAAAACCCTCGTGGCCATGGTGGGTGATGGGGTGAATGATGCGCCCGCCCTGGCGGCTGCCGATGTCGGTTTTGCTATTGGCGCCGGTTCCGACGCGGCGCTGGAGGCTGCCGACCTGACGCTGCTGCGCAATGATTTGGCCGGTGTCGCCGATGCCATTGATTTGTCGATCGTGACCCTGCGCAAGATTCGCCAGAACTTGTTTTTTGCCTTCATTTATAACGTGATTGGGATTCCTTTGGCGGCTTTTGGCCTGCTCAACCCTGTGCTGGCCGGAGTGGCGATGGCGATGAGCTCAGTGTCGGTGGTTTCCAATTCCTTGCTGCTCAAGCGCTGGCGGCCGCAGCCTGGCGTAGGACGCGAGGTGGGGGCGTGAGCACCATCGTGGTTCCGGCATCTGATCTGTTTAAGGCGGGCATGGCCGCCGCCCAAGTGGGCGTCTTCGTCTTGCACGATGGCCGCTGCTGCTATGTCAATCCATTTCTCGAAACTTTGCTGGGTTATGGTGCAGGTGAATTGCGACGTGATGCGGACGAAGCGGATCTGTTAGCAACCGCCCTGCCTGTGCCGGCTCGCTACGAACTGCTGGCGGCGGAGCCTGGCACCGAGAGTGAAGTCGTGTTGCAAACTCGCAATGGCGACGCCTTGCCGGCCGTTTTGCTGGCTGTGCCGGCCCGTTGCGGTGAGCTTGCCGTGACGGTGGTGACGGTGCTTGATGCCCGCTCTCGTAATTTAGCCGAACAGCGCATCCGCGAATTGATCGATTTCGATACGCTGACCGGGCTTCCCAACCGTCGTCTGCTCAAGGATCGCATGCAACAAGCGCTGGCCGCCGCGGCTCGCGACGAAGGCAGCGCGGTGCTGATGTTCGTTGATCTCGATCATTTCAAGCGGGTCAATGATTCGCTGGGGCATAGCGTGGGCGACGAATTGTTGTGTGCGGTCGCCCAGCGTTATCAGGGCGCCATGCGCCAAGTCGATACGCTAGCCCGGCTGGGGGGAGATGAGTTTATCCTGGTTTTGCCAGGGATGACGGCCATGGCCGGCTTGGAACTGGCGCGCCGCTTGCTGAGCATGGCGGCACAGCCGGTTTTTGTTGCCGGTCATGCGTTGACCGTAACCGCCTCGATCGGTATCAGCGTCTACCCGCAGAATGGCTCGGACATGGAGAGCCTGCTCAAAAATGCCGATACCGCGATGTACCGGGCCAAGGAACTGGGGCGCAATGCCTTTCAGTATTACGCCAGCGAGATGAACAAGGCGACGCTGGAGCGCCTGTTGATGGAAAGTAATTTGCGGCGGGCGCTGCTCGAAAGGCAGTTCACCTTGCATTACCAGCCGCTGGTTGAACTGGCCAGCGGGCGGATTATTGGCGTCGAAGCACTGATCCGTTGGCAGCATCCCGAGCTGGGCATCATCATGCCTGATAGTTTTATTCCGGTGGCTGAGGATACCGGGCTGATCAATCCGATTGGCGACTGGGTGTTGTGCGCGGCCTGCCGACAGGCGCAACGCTGGATCGATGCGGGCTTGGGGCCTTTGCGCATGGCGGTCAATGTCTCGCCAGTGCAATTTCGACAAGCTGGATTCATTCATCTGGTGGCTGGGGTTCTGGCTACTTCGGGTCTGGCGGCGCCTTGGCTGGAGTTGGAATTGACCGAGCGCACGCTGATGCATGATGCCGAAGTGACGCTGGGCAGTTTGTCAGCGCTTAGTCGCATGGGGGTACACTTGTCGCTTGATGACTTTGGGACGGGCTATTCATCGCTGGCTTATTTGAAGCGATTCCCGGTCGATAAATTGAAGATCGATCGCTCTTTTGTCCACGATCTGGCCCATGCGGCCGATGATCTGGCGATTGCGTCGACCATCGTCAGCATGGGTAGCAGTCTGCGGCTGACGGTGCTGGCCGAGGGCATCGAAACACGTGAACAACTGGCCTTGTTGCGGCACATGGCGTGCGAACAGGGGCAGGGCTACTATTTCAGCCGGCCGTTAACGGCCGATAAAATGACAGAAATGCTGAAGCAGCAGCCTTTCTTGACTGGAGAAACGTAATGGAACAAACCGTCATTCAGGTGACAGGCATGAGTTGTCAGGGCTGTGTACGCAATATCACTGACGTCTTGTCGGCGCTGGCCGGCGTGCGGCAGGCCGTGGTTGATCTGGCACAAGCGACGGCGACGGTCGACTACGATAATGGCCAGATTTCCCGGGCAGCCTTGTGTTTGGCGATTGAGGAGGCGGGTTTCGATGCGCAATAACCGCTTGCTTAAGCTTAAGGAGGTGTGCTGATGGAGACCAAAGCTCTGCGTCTGACCCAGTTGTCCCATGGCGGTGGTTGCGGATGCAAGATCGCGCCAGCCGCATTGCAGCAGATTCTGGCCAATGTCGCCCCGGGTATCGTGCCACCCCAGTTGTTGGTCGGCACCGAAACCAGTGATGATGCCGCGGTCTATCAGATCAATCCGACGCAGGCGATTGTCGCAACCACCGATTTTTTTATGCCGATTGTCGATGATCCCTTCGATTTTGGTCGAATTGCCGCGACCAACGCCATTTCCGACATTTACGCCATGGGCGCTACGCCGCTCTTTGCACTGGCCCTGGTGGGCATGCCGGTCAAGGATTTGCCACTGGAGGTGATCGGTCGCATTCTGGCTGGCGGCGAATCGATCTGCCGGGAGGCCGGTATTCCAATTGCCGGTGGGCATACCATCGACTCGGTGGAGCCGATTTATGGACTGGTAGCCATCGGCCTGGTCAACCCGGCCCATTTGAAGCGCAATTCAGCGGCCAAGCCAGGGGATAAATTGATCCTCGGCAAGCAATTGGGGGTTGGGGTCTACAGTGCAGCGCTCAAGAAAGATCAGCTTCATCCGGCTGACTATGCCGGGATGATCGATAGCACGACCCGACTCAATACACCGGGGCCGATGCTGGCCTGCCTGGATGGCGTCCACGCCGTGACGGATGTGACCGGCTTTGGTCTACTCGGCCATTTGCTGGAGGTCTGTCGGGGCAGTGGTCTGCGGGCGACGGTTGATTTTGCCGATGTGCCGCGCCTGACACGGGCCATGGAGTTCATCGAGGCCGGCCATGTGACGGGTGCTTCCGGCCGTAATTGGGAGAGTTATCACGATCAGGTTAGCCTGGCGCTTGGCCTCCCTGCTGCTGCCCGCAGTTTGCTGACGGACCCGCAAACCTCCGGCGGTTTGCTGGTCTCTTGTACGCCGGACACTGTCACCGAAGTCTTGTCTCTGTTCTTGCAGCAGGGTTTCCGGCATGTCTCGGTGATCGGCGAGTTGACCGACGGCGTGCCAGGAATTGCCGTCGTTTAGTCCTTTTCCTGCCCCGGGATTGCTTTTCCCGGGGTAGTCCCGTGCTTGATGAATTCTTGTTAATGAGATAGATTCTCATCTGACGATTTCGTCGGCAAGCCAGCCCCATGCCAGCCAGCCACTTTCACTGACTTGGTATTGGACTGGAAAAATGCACAAATTCATTGCACACGATCAGCCGACGCGGGGGCGTCGGCCTTTTTTATCAGCCAAACAGCGGGGCGCTTTTCGCCCCTGGCGGACGATGCTGGCCATTGGCCTGATGGGGGCAGCACCGCTGGTTGTTGCTGACGAAGAGGCCATGTTGGCCCCGGTGACGGTCAAAGCGGCTGCTGATCAACCGGATGTTTATCGGGCTAGCAAGACGCGTGTCGGCAAGGTGGTGCAGGATCCGCACGACATTCCGCAGGCGATCACGACGGTCACCCGGGCACTGATCGAGGAGCAGGAAGCCAATTCCTTACGTGAGGCCTTGCGCAATGTTTCGGGCCTGACTTTCAACGCCGCGGAGGGGGGACGCTCCGGCGACAACATGAACCTGCGTGGGTTTTATACCTTTGGTGACATGTATCTCGACGGAATTCGCGATACCGCGCAGTACAACCGTGAGGTGTTCAATACCGAGCAGGTTGACGTCTTGCGCGGCGCAGCGGCCATGCTGTTTGGTCGCGGTCAGGCCGGCGGGGTGATCAATCAGGTCAGCAAAACGCCGATGCTGTTGGGCATGAGCAAGCTTGGTGTCGGGATCGGTAGCGAGGGGTTTCAGGAGGTACGAGCAGATCTCAATCAGCGTCTGGGCGAGACGACGGCCTTGCGCCTCAACCTGATGACTCGTGATGAGGGTAGTTCGCGCAGCAACCCGTATACGGGGACCGAGCCGGAAATTCATCGCCAGGGATTTGCACCAAGCATTGCCTTTGGCTTGGGCACCGCACACGAAGTGACCTTCAGCCATTTATGGACCAAGACGCAGGATCGGGCCGATTACGGTGTGCCTTTCGTCAGTGGCCAGCCCGATCAAGCGATGGCAAAAGCGGGTCATTACTACGGGGTCGACGGTAATTTCGACGATAGTCAGTCGAACGTCTCAACCCTGAATTACCTGTTCAAGATCTCGCCGGATACCCAGTGGCGGACCGTCCTGCGGGCAGCCAATTACCAGCGGGCCTACTGGGCGGTGGCCGGGCAGGGCGTGTTGACGGCCAATAGTACGCAGCAGCAGGCTAAGACCCGGCAGTTCGAGACCGACAATCTCGTGCTGCAGAGCGATCTCAACACCGCGTTCACGCTGTTCGGCATGAAAAATGAACTGGTGACTGGCGTTGAATATCTGCATGAAGACTCGATTCGTTGGGCCTTGCGCAACCTGGGCACAGTGACCGAACCGTTATACAAACCAGGTGAGTTCACGACCGCCCCTGCCAATACATATCGGGGGGAGACCTATAGCGCCTATGTTCAGGACACCCTGGAATTTGTACCGGACTGGCGGTTGACCGTGGGCGTGCGCCGCGACCAGATGAAATCGGATTACGTGACGGTGAGTGGCGGCGTGGCGAGTGCCTTTAGCGGTAATTTTGGCGAGAACAGCTATCGCGCTGGTCTTTCATGGCAACCGACGGCCGCCGCGCACTATTACGCGGGCTGGAGCGACTCCTTCAGCCCAACGGCTGACCTCTATCAGTTGTCCGGTAGCCAGTATCCGGCCGAGCGGTCGCAAGTTTATGAGATAGGCGCCAAATGGTTGCTGCTGGACGGTGACTTGGCGCTACGCACGGCGCTGTATCACGCCCATAAAGCCTGGGAGAGGAACACCGATCTGGAGTCTACGGCCGCCATCCTGACCAAGAAGCGTGAATCGAATGGCCTTGAAATCGAACTGGCTGGTCGTTTGAGTGAGCGCTGGGAGGTATTCAGCGGCCTGTCGTGGATTGATGCGGCCATTCTCGAGGCCTCGCCGTCGGCACCGGACAATTCCGCGGTCGGTCAAACGCCGCGCAACACCCCCAAGCTGACCAGCAACCTATGGGCCACCTATGACCTGGGCTGGGGCTTTAAGCTGGGGGGCGGCTTCGAATACAAGGGTAAGCGGACAGGATTCGTGCCGACGCGGACGTATAGCGCCCCCAACACCATTCCATCTTACGTGCGCTGGGATGCCATGCTGGCCTACGAGCAACCGAAATATACGGTCCGCTTCAACATCCAGAACCTGTTCGACAAGCTTTACTACGATGCGCTCTACGATAACGGGGGGTTCACCGTCCCGGGGCAGTCACGTCGCTTCATCCTGAGCACCGAATACAAGTTCTAGATCGATTAGGAGAGCGCATGATGAAACGTACTGAGCGACGACAATTTCTCCAGGGGCTGGCCGCGATTGGTGCTTGGTCCCTTCTTGGATCGGCCCGGGCAGCGCCAACGCACGACGCCGCAACGACCCGAATCGCTGCCGCCTGGCGGGGGCCACGTCCTGACGATCCCTACTTCGCCGGAGTTTTCGAGGCTGACTGGTCACAGAAAAAGCTGCGCATCCAGCAGGCCATTCCCTTGCCCACCCGGCCGCATGGCTTGTTGCCAGAAGTGGGTGGCAGTGTGCTGGTGTGCGGGGTACGGCCCGGTCGTTGGCTGCTGCGTATGGCGGCCGATGGTCGCATCGAGCGTCAGATCAATCTGGATGATGAACCTGGGCACTGCCGCCTCAATGGTCATGCCATCGCCAGCCTGTATAGCGATGTCCTCTATACCACTGAAACCGATCAGAAGAGCGGTGCGGGACGAATCGGGGTGCGGGATCGAAGCAGTCTGAAAAAGCTCGACGAATGGCCCAGCCATGGCCGCGAGCCGCATCAGTTGCTGATCGATACCGACGGTCGCGTGCTGGTAGCCAATGGAGGCATTCCGCGAACGGTCAGCGACAAGAAATACGATCTGCACCGGATGAATTCGTCACTGGTTCGGCTTGATGGCCAGAACGGAGCCCTGCAGCAGCAGTGGACGGTGGATGACCAGCGACTGAGCTTGCGCCACCTGGCCTGGAGCGCCGCGCCGGCGGGCGGGCGCTTGCTGGGCGTTGCCCTGCAGGCCGAGCATGAGACGGCCGCCGAGCGTGGTACGGCGCCAATTCTGGCGGTGCTTGCTGGCGATGTCCTACACATTCCAACCCGGGTGGCCGATGGGGCGGGCTACGCCGGCGACATCTGTCCCGCGCTGAACGGTGGTTTTGCCTTGTCAAATAACCAGCTCGGTGTTGCCCAGCTCTGGCACCCCGCAAGGCCTGAGGCACTGACGCCGATTGTCGAATTGCCAGAAACCTATGCGCTGAGTGATTGGGATGGGCCGACAGCAGGTGGCGGCGTGCTGGTGTCGACCGGGCTGGGCTTGGTGCGTTGGCACCCTCAGACCAAGCCGTTGTTCTTGCCGTGGCCGCAAGCCATGGCGGTTGATAACCACTGGCGTGTCCTCAACGAAACGTGAGCAAAAAAGGGAGCCAGTGGCTCCCTTGGGCTATGGCCGCTTGACGCTCAGGCCACTTGACGTCTTACCTTGCCAGGTTTTCCTGTTTCGCCATGTGCTTCGCGCAGGCATTCGTGGGCGCAGGAGGCGCAGCGGCCACAGTCGCGGGTGATCCCGAGGTCGCGGCGCAAGTCCTTCAAGGTACGGGCGCCGCCCTGGGCGGCTTCGCGGATCTGGCGGTCGGTGACGGCCTTGCAAACACAGATGTACATCGGAAGTCTCCGGGTGACGGTGGTGATGCGAACGTTTCTCATTGTATGTTGTTGAGAATCGTTGTCAACAACTCAATTGTTGTTGGCGGTGGGTTTCAATTTGTAGCCTTTCCGACCGTCGACCGTGAGTTTCATCAAGCGGAGCAATCCCTGGGCCAGTGGTCCGCGCTGATGCCATAAAAACAAAAAAGCCGCAGACAGGCTGCGGCTTGGCGGGCGACTGGGCAGGTTTCAGCCTTCGCCAGCTTCCATGTGGGCCTGCAGGTAATTGGGCAGGGTCACGTTCTCGATCAGGCTTTGCTGGGTTTCCAGCCAGTCGATGGCGGCCTCACAATGCTCGAGCAAGTCTTCGAACAGATCACGGCTGACATAGTCTTGTGTGGTTTCGCTGAGGGCGACGGCTTCGAGCAGCAGCGGGCGCTGGATGTCACGCTCGTACTTCAAGTCGCCGGCCAGGCATTCAAGCACATTCTCGCCGATCATCAGCTTGCCAAGATTTTGCAGATTGGGCAGGCCTTCGAGGAAAAGAACCCGCTCGATGATGACGTCGGCCTCCTTCATGACGCGAATTGACTGCTTGTACTGGTAGTCGTTGAGTTTTTCCAGGCCCCAGTTGCGGAACATGCGGGCATGCAGAAAATACTGGTTGATTGCGGTCAACTCGTTTTTCAGCACTTTATTCAGCATGTCGATGATTTTCTTGTCGCCTTTCATGTCTTGCTCCTTAGACCGCTGCGCCCGAGCCTATCTGGCTCTGCTGGTAGTTTTCGAGGCCGACGAGATCGATCAGCTTGAGCTGTTTTTCGAGGAAGTAGGCGTGATCCATTTCGGTGTCTTCGAGCTGGACGCCGAGCATGTCGCGCGAGACGTAATCCTGGGCTTTTTCACAGGCGGCCATGGCTTTCTTCAACTCGCCAACCACCTTGTATTCAACAGCCAGGTCGGATTTGAGCATATCGAGCACGTTCTTGCCGATTTTCAGGCCATCCCGCTTGGCCAGGTCGGGCTTGCCTTCGAGGAAAAGGATGCGCTGGATCAAGGCCCGGGCATGCTGGCGCTCGTGGTCGGATTCGTGAAGGGCCTTGTCAGCGAGATGCTGCAGGCCCATGTCGGCATACATCTCGCCGTGGATCAGGTATTGGTCAACCGCGGTTAGCTCGCCGGCCAGCAGGTCATTGAGGATATCGATGATTTTCTTATCGCCCTTCATGGGGTTCTCCGAAGATGGTTGAAAGTTGACGGTTGGCTGGCAAACGCGGCTGGCTGGCCTGAGGGTTCATTTTAGGCACGGAGCGGCCATTTTTTCACGGTCGACCGGGAAAAAAGACCAAAAACAGATTGCTGCCAGGCGCGCCTGACTAGGCGAAGGCGAGCGATAACTGCGGCGAGGGCTCGGCCTCGACGATGGTTTCCATCGTCAGCGCATACGCTGACGGGGCCTGCAGTAGCGCAACGAAATCGGCCTCGGGAAAGTCGGCGTGTTCGCCCAGCCAGAAACTGCTTTGCTCATGATTCAGCATCACAGGCAGGGCGTGTTTGATCGGGCCGACGCTGGCAGCGGTGGCTGCGGTCAGGATGGCGCAGGTGGTTCCGGCTTGCGAGTGGTGGTCGAAAATGCCAGCGAATACCAGCAGTTCGCCATTGGCCGCACTCATCCGCACGCGCTGTTTTTTACGATTTGGCAGCAGGCATTCATGAAAAGCCGTGGCCGGAATGAGGCAGCGATTCCGTTTCAAAATCTTGCTGTAGAACGGTGTGCTCACCAGACCTTCTGAGGGCAGGGTGAGCAGCGGATTGAGTGGCGGACGATTGAGAAAATTACCGACTAGCCCCCATCGGACCGAGTGGCCAATGAAACCAGATTGGCTGCGGGTGATCATCAGTACCTGATCCGTCGGGTGAAACTCCCCGTTGCGCGGCAGCGAACTTTGAGCCAGTTTAAGTTGCGGAAAGCGTCTGTTCAGTGCCCTGGTTTTGGCCTTGAGTTCGTAGCATCCGCACATGCTGTATCGCTCCAAATATGTTTATACAGTAGTTTATACAGTATTTTTGGTGTTTACAAGGTGCAGGTGCTTACCACCGTAGATTTACCAGACAAAGAAAACCAGCAACCAGACGGTCACCATGATGCCGACTGGTAGGGTCATGGCCAGGCCGGCAAGCCATTTTTGGCCATTTTTTCCGGTTGACCGCGCCCTGCAGGAAGCAAGCTTGGGGTGCTGGATCAGCTGGAAAGCCAACCACAGGCTGCCGGCGCTGCCCAGGCTGAGCAGGGTGAGGCGGAAGCCAGGCAGCCAGCCGAGCCAGAAGTGTTCGGCCTTGAGATGGCTGACGGTGAGCATCGACAAGCCGAGGATGACGCTGGCGGCGGCGAGGGGGGTGAGAGCGAGGGTGAAGCGTTGCCAGCTCAGGTGTTCGGTTTTAAGTAGGCGGGCGGCGAGGGCCGGGCCGATCAGTAGCAGGCTGCCGAGCAGGAAGCCGCCGCCAAGCAGGTAACCGAGGATCAGCCCGCCATCCAGCCAGGTGAACAGGTCGCTGGCTTCCGGGTGGTGGGTGAGCAGCCACCACGGCACATCGTTGTCGAGCAGGGCGAAGTGGTCGTGGTCGACCAGCCATTCGGCGGTGGCCAGCTTGATGTGGAGCAGCCAGGGGCTGACCGTCCACTGGAAGGCGGCGGTGGCGACGCCGAGCACGCCATAAACCAGGGTGAGCACTTCGGGCGTGCGGGCCGGGTTGTTGAAGTCGAGGACTTCGGTGAACGGCGAGCGCCAGGACAGGGTGACGGCCTCGCGCTGGCCGGCGCAGCGGCCGCAGGCATGGCATTCGGCGGCGCTGGTCATGCGTCGGACGTCGACCAAGGGAGCGCAGTTGACTGGTTCAAAATCGCCCAGGTAGCGATCCCAGGCGGCGCGGTCGACCTTGTAATGGATGGGTGAAATTTTGGCCAGTACGGCGAAAACGCCCGAGGCCGGGCACAGGTAGCGACACCAGATGCGCTTTTTCCGGCCGTAAAGGAGGCCGATGACGACGGCGGCGACGGTTGATCCGCCGAGCACCAGCAGCGCCGCTTGCGGATATTCATAAACGCTGACCAGTTGACCGTAAACGGTGGTGGCGACAAAGGCAAAGAAAGGCCAGCCGGCCCATTTCAGCCAGCCAGGGACCGCTTTGCCGCGGCCGTACTGGCTGACCCATTCGGAAATGAAGCCTTCCGGGCAAAACAGGCCGCACCAGACGCGGCCCATGGTGACGGTGGCGATCATCACCCCCGGCCACCACAGTCCCCAGAAGCAGAATTGCGCAAAGAGGCGCAGGTTGTCCCAGATATGGGCGCTTTCCGGCGGTAATGGCAGGAAGGCCGGAATCACGACAAGGCCGCCGTAAACCAGAACGACCAGCCATTGCAGGGCAATGATGGCGCCGCGGTGACGGCGGAGGGCGAGGCCTATTTTTTCCAGCCGCTTGCGTGGCTGGCGGGGGTGGAACCGCAGGACGTGTTCAGTCACGGGCGATTCTCCGGTGGGCGGCGATGACCAGACCCCAGTAGGTGGTCCAGATGAGCAGCCCGCTCAAGGCTGGGCGGGCCCGGTAGCCGGTCAGGTTGGCGAGTAGGGCGCCGGCTTTCGAGGTGTCGTCAAGGAGTAGCGAAGAATCCCATAGTGGATCGATCAGCGGCGGCAGCCAGCCGGCGCCGAGCAGGCGGTCGACCCCAGCCATCAACAGGGCTGAGGCGAGGATGAGCAGGAGCAGCGAGGACAAGCGCAGAAGTAGCGCAATGTTGAGTCGGGCCAGGCTGCGGGCGGCCAGCCAGGCAGTCAGCGCCGCCCCGGCTAGTCCGGTCAGCGCGCCGACGATCAGCGCCTGGAGGTCGCCGCCCTGGGCCAGGCCGTAGAGGAAGATGACCGTTTCGGCGCCTTCGCGGGCGACGGCCAGCGCTGCCACGACGGCAACGCCGAGCGCACCGGCGCGGTCGGTTGCCGCTGACAGGTCGGCGTGCAGCCGTGATTTGATGCTGCGGCCGTTTTTCTTCATCCACAGCACCATTTGGGTGATCAACCCGGCGGCGATGAAGAGGGTGGCTGTCTGGAAAATTTCCAGGGCATCGCCGCTCAGGCCATCCTGGACGCCGAGCAGCGCCCAGCCAAGGAGCAGGGCGAGGCCGACGCCAGCAGCCAAACCGCCGAACAGGGCGCGCCGACCGCGTCCGCTGTCGTCGTTGGCCTGCAGCCAGGCGTAGAGGATGCCGGCGATCAGGAAAGCCTCAAGGCTCTCCCGCCAGACTACGAAAAAGGCATTTCCCATGTGAGTTGTTCGCCATTGCTTGTTAGTGGTGAGCGAGGTGATTGGTGCCCGTAACGCCAGACTCGTAAGCAATCACTCCTTGGCGACGATTTGGCCCTGGCCGGTGGCCGGGTGAAAATCGTCAAAAAATTTGTAGGTACCCGGTTTCATCGGGTGAAAGACCAGGTTGCGAGTGATGCCCGGGGCCATCACCAATTCCTTGCGTAATTCCAGGCTCTCGAATTCTGCGGCCCCTGGTCCTTCGTTTTTCACCGCCAGCCTGAAACGCGTGTGGGCGGGAACTTCGAGCGTTTCGGGATAGAGACGGCCGTCCTTCATCAGCAGCTTGATGGTCGGCATGTCGTCGGCAAGTGCGGCGGTCGACGCCAGAAAAAGGCCAAAAACCACGGAATGGAGCGCGTGTTTCATGGAGATTCCTGTTTAGTAAGCGATATTGGCGCGCAGGGCGAAAACCTTGACCGACTTGGCGTTGCTGTTGCCGCCTCCCTGGGTGACCAGTTGGAAGTCAGGCGAGAGCTCGAATTGCGGCGATAGGCGGTAGCGGTAGTAAATTTCTGCCACTTTTTCGGCGCCACGGGGTGTGAAGCGGTAAGCGGCTAGCGTCTGGGCGTCGTCCAGCCAGGCGGTGGCCGTCGTCGTTTGATACCCTTTGCCGGATTGTAGCCAGGCACCCGCGATACCTATGGCATCACCCGCCCGGCTCCAATAACTGCCGGAAATTTCAGCCCCGGCGGTGATCGCCTGGTTGAACGGCAGTTCGCCCTTGATCAGCTTGCCGTAGCGGGCAAACAGCCTGACCCCGTCGCCAACCCGCTGGTCGATTGAGGCGCCGATGCCGGTGTGTTTGCTCAGGCTGCCGTCGTAATCGGTGCCTTGACTACGGTTCCAGCCATACACCCGGTAATTCCCGGTGAGGCCCTCGAATAGCTTCAGCTGTTGTTCGGCCTGCACCATCAGCAAGGGTGATGACAGGCTGCGCTGATAGTTGGCCCCTTTGTCGCCCGCGCCGAATAGGCCGACCGACAGGCGCCAGGGCTGGGTTTTGTCGAAATAATTCAGGTAGGAAGCGACAAAGCCGGGCTGAAAACCATTGGCATCGACGCCGACCTCGCCGCCGGCATCGAGCAGCGGGTTGTGGACGAAGACCGAATTGAGGAACTGCTTTGATTCATCGCCAGCAGCGGCGTTCTGGTCGAAGAAGCCGAAGATATCCATTTTGCCGAAGGTCAGCGCCAGCGTTTCCCGCGAATACGGTTTGAAGCCGAGGAAGGGCAGCGGGATGGCCGCCTGATACCAGGCCTGACCGAGGATGGTGACCGAATCGTCCGGGCTGGCGCCGGAGGCGCGGAAGGCCAGCGCGTTCGGGGCGCTGGCGAAGTGGCCGAGACTGGAGAATGCCGCGTTGAGCCCCAGCCCCTGGCCCATACGCAGATGAGCGAAGAGCTTGTGTTCGATGTCGCCGACCGGGGCGAGCGGCAATTCCACCGAGATATCGGCGCGGTAGTTGAGCTGGCTGACACCATGCTCGATACCCTCCGGCGTACCCAATGCCTTCTGGCCAACCGTGACGAGCGAAGCGCCGACCTTGATGCCCTCCAGCCCCTCGGCAATCTGGGCGGCTTTTTTCATTTCCAGGGCTTCTTTTTCAACGGCCTTCAGACGTACCGTCAGTTCTGGTTCGTATTGCGACAGGCGGGGGCTATCCAGGCCTTGCGCAATGGCGTCGCTTTCACCCTTGAGTGCTTTGACCTGTTGTTCAAGTTCGGTGTTGCGGGTTTCCAGTTTTTCCAGACGGGCGGCCAGTTGTTCGAGCAGCGCCGTATCGTTGGGGCCGGCCAGGGCGGGCAGGGCTAGCCCTGCCGCGAGCAGCACAGCAGTCAGTTGGGTCAGTCGCATGGTCAGTACCCGCCCTTCTTGCCAATGCCGACGTAAGTAAATTCGTATTCGACTTCGAAAGGTTTGAACCACGGGCGAACGCCGGTGGCGCGGTCGGTATGACGGCCAAAGTGGGCGTGGTGATTGGCCGACGGCGGCAGGATGTTGTATTTCACCTTGTACTTGCCGGGGCCGGCCAGCTTGACGTTGTCGCCGTAATGCGGGCCGTCGTTGGCGACCATTGGCATGAAATCACCGGCCACCTTGTAATCGCTGCCGATCTTGCTGACTTCAAATTTGATCATCAGGTAAGGCAGCCAGGCACCTTCCTCAAAGCCGTTTGGATTGTTGGCCAGGGCGTGGATATCGGCTTCAAGGTGAATGTCGGATTCCGACACCTTGCGCATCATGCCGTCCGGTTCCATTTCAACCGGTTGCAGATAAACGGCGGCGATTTCCATGCCGGCACGTTGCTGTGGCACGCCGATCGGGTATTCAAGGGCCTGCGCCGGGGTGGATAGGGTCGCAGCAAGAGTTAGGGCAGTGAGTAGGGATTTGGCAGGCAGCATGGGTGTAGCTCCAGTAATTCTCTGGCTGGCTGACCCCTTATCGCCGTTGGCTATGTGAGATAGCGGTTGGCGGCAGGCTGGCTGGCTTGAGCGGGTGGGGGTTGAAAAGTTATAAGGGCGGCATTGGGTTGGTGCCGGGTTGGGTGACAAAGCCGATGCGGGTCAGACCGGCTCGGTGGGCAGCGCTCATGGTTGCGGCGACCGTTTCGTAACGGGTGGCACGATCGGCCTTGAGGTGCATGTCGACTTGGGGATTTTCGGTTACGGCGCGTTGGAAGCGGGCTTCCAGTTGTTCGCGGTCAACCGCCTCTGTCTCAATAAAAATGGTGTTGTCGGCATCAATGGCCACCTGCAAAGTCATGGGCTTGGGCATGACCGGCGAACTGGCGGCATGGGGCAGGTCGACCGTGACCGAATGGCTCATCAGCGGCGTGGTGATGATAAAAATGATCAGCAAGACCAGCATGACGTCGACCAGCGGCGTCATGTTGATTTCCGCGGTCGGCATGTGCGTGCCTGGTGAGTTGAAACTGCCCATCGCCATGTCAGGCTACCTCGCTGGCCAGCCGGGCACGCATGGGGTGGATCTGCGCGCTGTGGGCCACAAAGGGCTTGCCGACGGTGAAGAAGGCGTGCAGGTCATGGGCGAAGGCGTCAAGATCGGCCAGGATGACACGGTTGGCGCGGCTGAAGGCGTTGTAGGCGAAGACGGCAGGCAGGGCGACGGCGAGGCCGGCGGCAGTCATGATCAGCGCTTCGCCGACTGGGCCGGCGACTTTCTCCAGTGCCGCCTGGCCGGAAACACCAATGGCAACCAAGGCGTGATAAATCCCCCAGACCGTGCCGAAAAGGCCAACGAAAGGTGCCGTGGCGCCGGTGGTGGCAAGCAGGGTCAGGCCGTTTTCCATGCGCGCCTGAGTGCCCGATAGTTGCTGGCGCAGGGCGCGTTCCATCTGTTCGGCCGGGTCGAAGCGCGAAGCCAGTCGGTCGCTGGCAGCCTCGCAGTCATGGTTGCAAGCATTGGCTTGTTCGGCCAGCAGCGCGTAGGGGCTGTCACTGCTGCTTTGGCGTAGCTGCTCGAGGCCTTCGCCGACGGTACTTGCCGCCCAGAAAGCACCGACCGATCGGGCGGCGCGGCGGGTGCGGTACCAGTCCAAGGCCTTGGCCAGGATCAGATACCAGCTGGCAATCGACAGGGCGACTAGGATGTAGGCCACGCTGTGCGACACCAGGTCGCCGCTTGCCCAGAGATGGGCAAAGCCGAAGGCGTTGGCCGCGTGGTCGGGAAGGGGTTCCTGCATGCTAGTGCTCCAGTTTGAAAATGATGGGGACAAGAACCCAGCTGCTCACGGCAACTTCGCCATGTTGGGCCGGGATGAATTTCCAGTTGAGAACAGTTTTGCGGGCCGATTCATCGAGCCGACTGCTGCCGGAGGAGGTCCTGATCTCGACGCTGTCGGCTCGGCCTTGCGGATTGACTGCAACGCGCAGGAGAACCTTGCCTTCCTCTCCCATGCGGCGGGATAGTGATGGATAAGGAGGGGGCGGGTTCTGTAGGTAATCGGCATCGAAACGTGCCTGGCTGATTGCTGCGCTGGCCGGTGCTGCGTGCAAAGCCGGTGGGTCGGCCAGGGGCGTAGCCACGGTTGGCGCAGCACTTTGGGTGGCTTCGATGATCGGCGCGGCCGACGTCGCTACTGGGTGAGGTTGCGGTTGAGACTTGACGCGCGGCAAGGGCTTGGCAGCTACCTGTTTCTCGATGATGGTCGGTGCTAGCAACTCGACCATCATGGGCACGTCAATCTTCCGCGGAGCCACCGTTGCGTTGCGCGTAATGACTAGAAAGACTGTCAAATGTGCAGTGATAACGATGCCGAACAAGGCGCTGCGCTGGCCAGAGGGGGGAAGGACAGGTGCTTGGCGGATGCATTTTTCATCCGATTTACGCACTGCGCAGGAAAAATGACGGGGCGGTGACACTGACACGACTGGCTTGCCTTATTTGGTCAGAATCAATTTGTTGTCGCGGGTGACACGCAACAGATAGCACTGGCCCGCATGCTCGATTTCCACGGTGTTGGCGCCTTGCAGCAAGGCTTGACTGCTTAGTCGGGGCCGGGGGGTATTGTTTAACGGTGTGCTGGGGATCGTGCTTTTCGGGGGGAGGTGCGTCATGACATGGCTTATCAACGAGAATGGTTCGCATTATCTAGTTAATGAGAATTGTTGTCAATAAGACTTGTCCCCCTTGGTATCGGACGATCCTGATCCACAAATGAAAAAAGCCACGAAACTCGTGGCTTTAGGGGGTGGCGAGACGCTTAACGGTCGCCGAATTTTTTCTTCTTGAAATTGCCTTTGTCACCGTCGAACTTTCGTTCACCGGAGAACTTGCGCTCGCCGCCGAAACTGCCGCCTGGTCGACCTTCATCGACACGCAAGTTGATTGGCACGCCACGAATACGGGTGCGCTTCAGGGCATTGGCGGCTTCGCCTGGCATGCCAGCAGGTAACTCAACAGTGCTGGACTCTTCATAGAGACCAATACGGCCGATGAAACGGCTTTCGATGCCAGCTTCATTGGCGATGGCGCCAACAATGTCGCGGACTTCGACGCCGTGATCACGACCCACATCGATGCGGTAACGGATCATGTCGCCTGTCGGTGCCGGGCGCGGCGCACGCTCTTCACGACGCGGACGATCTTCAAAGCGTGGGCGGTCGCTATTGGTGCGTTCGCCGCGATCCTCGAAACGCGGCTTGCGCTGTTCGCGTTCACCGAAAACGCCGGGGCGCGCGTCACGCTCGAAACTGCGGGCCGGGGCAGGGTCTTCACCTGCGATCTGCAGGGGCTTGATTTCCTGCGCCATCATGGCCAGCGCGGCGGCTACTTCTTCAGCGCTGACATTTTGTTCTTCGGCAATCTGCGACACGATGTTGGCAAAGAAGTCGAGGCCTTCGGCGTTCAGCACTTCGGCAACCTTGGCTTTGAAGTCGGTAACGCGCTTGTTGGTTACGTCGGCACGACTGGGCAGGGTCAGCGGGGCGATTGGCTGACGAGTGGCGCGCTCGATGGTGCGCAGCATGCGGATTTCACGCGGGGCGACGAACAGGATGGCGTTGCCGGTGCGACCGGCGCGGCCGGTGCGGCCGATACGGTGCACGTAGGCCTCGGTATCGTACGGAATGTCGTAGTTGACCACGTGGCTGACGCGCGGCACGTCGATGCCGCGGGCGGCGACGTCGGTGGCGATGACGATATCGAGCGCGCCGGACTTCAGTTGCTCGATGACGCGTTCGCGCATCTGCTGGTTGAGGTCGCCATTCAGGGCGGCGGCGGCGTAACCGCGGGCATTGAGTTTGTCGGCCAGTTCGACAGTCGCCGTCTTGGTACGGACGAAGATGATGGCGGCGTCGAAGTCTTCTTCCACTTCGAGGATGCGGGTCAGGGCGTCGAGCTTGTGCATGCCGGAAACCTGCCAGTAAACTTGGCGGATGGCAGCAACGGTGGCAGTGGCCGACTTGATCTTGATTTCGCGCGGGTCGACCAGGTATTTCTGGGCGACGCGGCGAATCTGGTCCGGCATGGTGGCCGAGAACAGCGCGGTCTGGTGCTGGGCCGGGGTGCGTTCGAGAATCCATTCGACGTCGTCGATGAAGCCCATGCGCAGCATTTCGTCGGCTTCGTCAAGCACCATGGTTTTCAGGTGATCGAGGTTGAGCGTCTTGCGCTCGAGGTGGTCCATGACGCGACCCGGCGTGCCGACAATGACGTGGGCGCCGCGCGCGAGCTGCTTGAGCTGGATGGTGTAGCTCTGGCCGCCGTAGATCGGCAGCACGTGGAAGCCGGGCAGATTCTTGGCGTAGCTCTGCAGCGCCTCGGCCACTTGGATGGCCAGTTCGCGGGTCGGTGTCAGGATCAGGGCCTGCGGCTTGGCGACCTTGATGTCGATTTGTTCCATCAGCGGCAGGGCAAAGGCGGCCGTCTTGCCGGTGCCGGTCTGCGCCATACCGATCATGTCATGCCCTTCCAGCAGGATGGGGATGCACTGGGCCTGAATGGGCGACGGGGTTTCGTAACCGATTTCGCCAAGGGTCTTGAGTAGTGCGTCGCTTAAGCCAAGTTCGGCAAAGCTGTCGACGGCGTTCGTCATGATGCTGTTCCTTTCCTCGTTGCCCTTGAACTTGTTGTAAGTGGCAACGGATAGGCCCGATGGTCGGGCGGCCTGGGTGACCCCGACGCAGCCATGCCGGGGAAGTAATCAATGGGGTGAATCCTGCACATGAACCTGGAAAACCGGGGGCTGCTCGGAGTTACTGCGGGCGATGCATCAACGCATTGAACTGATTATTTTACATTTTTTTCGCCAAGGCCGCCAGTTCGTCGGCGCTGAAACCGGCTTGTAAGCGCGCGGCTTCGTTCATCGGCGATTGCGGCCAGGGTGCGTCGTAGGTTTGCAGCAGGTTGCGATAAGTGATTTCTGCGGGCAGGCCACGTTGACCGCAAAGTTCGCGGAACCAGCGGTCACCCAGGCCGACGTGAGCAATTTCATCGTGCAAGATGATGTCGAGCACACGGGCGCTGGCCTCGTCGCCGGCCGCTGCCAGTCTGCGCTGAATGGGCGGTGTGGCGTCCAGGCCACGGGCTTCAAGCAGGCGAGGGACGAGGGCCATGCGGGCCAGTAGGTCGTTGGACGTTTTTTCAGCCATTTGCCACAGGCCGTCATGCGCGGGAAAGTCACCGTAATCGTGCCCCAAGGCCTGCAAGCGGGCGCGTAGTAGCGAAAAATGTTCGGCTTCTTCGGCGGCAACACCGATCCAGTCGTCGTAATAGGCTCGCGGTTGACCAGGAAAACGGGCAGCGTGATCAAGTGCCAGGTTGATGGCTGAAAACTCAATATGCACGATGGCGTGCAAGAGGCGGGCGCGACCTTCGGGTGATTTTGGATTGCGCTGCTTGACCTTGCGCGGCGAGACCAGCTCGGGTTTTTCTGGACGGCCGCAGTGCAGTTCGGGTTGTACTGTCGATCGCCAGTCGAGTTGGTCGGCCTGCCAGTCGTTGGCGAGTTTCGCGGTCAACTGCAATTTTTCTTCAATATTGCAGCAGGCTAGCGCACCGGCCAGCCGGGTAAACAGGGATTCGGTCATGGTGCGGGATTGGTGTACTGCAGATGAATGGCGTCGATGGCGGCCAGCAAATTAGCGTGCATCGGGGTCAGTGTGGCAGGTAGGGTTTCTTTCAATTGGCTCAACGACGAGGCGCCGATGAGGGTGCTGCTTACAAAACTGCGGCTGCGAACAAAACCGAGTGCCAGTTCCGTTGGAGTCAGGGCATGGCTGCGGGCCAGGTCGGCATAGGCCGTGACGGCGGCCTGGACATAGGGTTTGGTATAGCGCTGGCCAAAACTGGGCCACAGGCTGAGTCGACCGTCGGCATCTGGGTTGTTTAGATATTTGCCGCTTAGGTGGCCAAAGGCCAGTGGCGAGTAGGCGAGTAAGCCGACCTTCTCTCGAAAGCAGCATTCGGCCAGGCCGGTTTCGAAGCTTCGATTGAGCAGGCTGTAGGCGTTTTGGGTTGAAACCACGCGCGGCAGGCCCAGTTCATCGGCCAGTTTGATAAATTGCAGCAGGCCCCAGGGGTGTTCGTTTGACAGACCAATATGGCGAATTTTTCCTTCGCGGACCAGCTCAGCCAGGGCGTCGAGTTGATCTCGGATCGGCGTGCAGGGTCTTTCCTTGCTTGGGTCGAATTGCCATTGGCCGAACATCGGTTGATTGCGTTCTGGCCAGTGCAGCTGATAAAGATCGATGTAATCGGTTTGCAAACGATCAAGCGAGCCCTCAATGGCTCGCCGGATGTTGTCACGGTCCATGGTCAGCGGGCCGTTGCGTATCCAGTCCATGCTGCGGGCCGGGCCGGCGACCTTGCTGGCAATGATGATTTTGTCGCGTGCCTGGTGTCGCAACCAGCGGCCGAGAATGCGTTCGGAGGCGCCGCAGGTTTCAGCGCGTGGCGGAACGGCATACATCTCGGCTGTATCGAAAAAATTGATGCCGTGGGCCAGGGCGTAATCGAGTTGACCGTGGGCGTCGGCTTCCGAGGTTTGTTCGCCGAAGGTCATTGTGCCCAAGCAAATTTCCGGCACGATCAGTTCGCTGTCGCCCAGCGCATGACGTTTGAACAGGCTCATAGGTGGGTCTCCAAAAACGGGGTGTTCTTACGGTCGACCGCAAAGAACGCCATAAATCAAGATGTGTCGTTGTCGCACAGCGTCGAAGCTGGCCGGGATGATGGCTAGACCGTGATCCCTACCCGGCGGCAGATGGTGACGAACCCAATCGGTCGCCGCCGCATGGGCGCTCGAGAAATTCGGATGAAGTGCTTTGAGTGACGGTGTGCGTACCGGCAAGAAATCGCCGGATTGTTGATCAAGCAGGCAATCAGTGTCCAGGCGCTGGACGGCATAGCCCATCGCAGGACGTGGCAGGGGGAGGTCAGCAATCGCGAAGCGATCCCCAAAAGCGTCATCCGGGTACGTTAGGTCCTCTGAAGTCAGCATCAGGCCGGGATGTCCGGAATCAACATTTGTTCCAGAATCAGGATGCGATCGCGCAATTGCAATTTTCTTTTTTTCAGCCGGCGGACCAGCAGGTCATCCGGTGGCGGCTGTTCGATCAGATGGGTGATGACCATATCCAGATCACGATGCTCTTCCTGTAGGAGCTGGAGCTGTTCGCGAATAGCATTGATTTCATCATCGCTCAGTGGGTGTAAAGACATGCGGAGACTCCAGAGGACAGCGTTCTGTTGCTAGAATAACTCGAACTATTCTAAGAGGAGAGCCTGATGCCGCATCATGTCATTGTGTCCTTTGGCAAGGACAAGGAAATCGAGTATCGACTGCCCGCGAGTGGCGCTGCCGATGAAGCACGTCAGTGGTTCGATCGTGAATTTGTCGCGCTTGAGTGCGATGTCGCAACGCCCACCGGCAAGGTCCTTGCGGTTGACCGGATCCTCAGTGTGGCTAGATATGCCGGCGAGCAGCGTTTCAATGCTGATCCGTCTTGGGGAGAGGCTTTTGCCCGCAACACGGCAGCTATTCTTGGTCGTGAGCTCATTCGGGTTGACGTCGAGCACTACAGTATCGGCTATTGATGAACAAGTCGTTTGTCCGCGAGGACGAAGGGGATGATGATGTGCCGCTCAAGCCGGCCTTGCAAATCCCGCCCGGTGCGCCGAATTACATATCGCCAGTCGGTCACGCCCGTTTGAAAGATGAGTTGGAGCATCTCGTCAAGCGTGAGCGCCCACAGGTGGTCGAAATCGTTTCCTGGGCGGCTTCGAATGGTGATCGTTCTGAAAATGGCGACTATATCTATGGCAAACGGCGATTACGAGAAATTGACCGGCGCATCCGGTTTTTAAGTAAGCGTTTGGATATTGCCCAAGTGGTCGATCCTTTGCGACAGGGAAAGAACGATCAGGTTTTTTTTGGCGCGACGGTTGTGATCGGTGACGAAGATGGGGGCGAGCAAACCTATACCATTGTCGGCGTTGATGAAGCTGATGCGACGGCCGGGCGGATCAGCTGGATTTCACCACTGGCTCGAGCCATCATCAAATCACGCGAAGGTGACAGTGTCCGGTTCCAAACACCATCAGGTGTCCGTGATCTTGAGATTGTGTCGGTTTGTTATCAGGCGATTGAGTAATTTTAAAACAAAGCAGGGCTGTAAATTATGAGCGCCTCTTTTGTACTCGGGCGACCCCATCAAGCGCAAAGTCGGTATCAAGGCCAGAAGAGTCATCGTCGCTACTACTAACTTCTACCCCGCCTACTTGCTTGGCTTGGCGTGACGTTCATGTGTTTGCCCTGTTTTTTGAGCATGTGCTTGACAGCAATCTAAAACGATGAAATAATTCTGCCTCTCTGTCGGACGCGGGGTGGAGCAGTTGGCAGCTCGTCGGGCTCATAACCCGAAGGTCACAGGTTCAAGTCCTGTCCCCGCAACCATCAGAAGATGTAAAACTTTAAAGTTTCGAAAGTGGGTGTTGAGAAACTTTTCTGGATTGCTTGACGGGGTTGTGGAATTGCTTCATAATCTCGTTTCTCTGCTGCTGACGGATGTTTTTGAGTTTGGCGCGGCGGAGGTGCTCTTTAACAGTTTGGACAACCGATAGGTGTGGGTGTCTTGATGCAGTGGTTTCGGCCACGAAATGTATTGAGGCAAACGCACTGTAATAAGGAGGCGGAGAGATCTGTCTTTGAGGTAGAGG
>Ga0209066_10000885_pt1 | contig 41621 bp, 44 predicted proteins | sample All_14_2_FD_187198 | JGI IMG/M metagenome (GOLD analysis project Ga0209066, IMG submission 187198) | Freshwater microbial communities in response to fracking from Pennsylvania, USA - Allegheny Zone_MetaG_DW_15 (SPAdes) (version 2) ... | reverse complement strand
CCCCCCCGCTGCCCCTGCCCGTTCACCTGCGGAGCGATGGGCCGTTCAGGTCGGAGCATTCCGCGACGAAAAAGTTGCCCGCGACTGGCTGGCAGAAGTCAACCGCCGCTTCAGGACACAGTTCACGTCCGCCGAACGCACGGTACAGTCAGCCGCCGGCTGGTACCGGTCGCGCTTTACCGGACTGACCCAACAGGGAGCGGAAAGCGCCTGCGAAGCGCTCTCGGCTCGCCGGGTCACCTGTATGGTCGTTCGACCGGAGTAGATGCCTAGAGCACGATCGTTTGGGACAGAACCGCTTCGCGGTTCTGGCGAAAGCGTGAATCGTGCTCTCGGTCATACTTGGAGGCTGATTTACGACGTCCGCGGAATCGCGAAGCGATTCCACATCAGCCGATCCGGATCTAGGGTTTCAGCAACCGGTCACGCGCGGCATTGACACGTGCCGCCAGGCCTTCGGATCCGCCCTGATCGGGGTGGGCTCGAGCCATCAACCGTCGCCAGGCCGCATTGATGGTTTCGGGTGAGGCATCGGAGGTGACACCCAGGATCGACCGCGCTTCGGCCTCGCCCAGCCGGGCCGAGGCCGGCTTTGTGTGGAGTGCCCGAATCCGAGACGTGACGATCAAGTACAGGCCCGCCATCGCCAGACCTGCGGTAGCGAACCACGCCCCCCGCGATCCTGCCAGCGCGGCTGCGCCCAACAGAACGGCCCCAAGTATGGTTGCGGCGATACGCCAGTGACCTCGGCGCGGCCCTTCGGATAGTCGTCCCAGTCGAACCAATGCCCAACAGGCAATCACCGCCAGGGCCAGCCCTGTCAGGCCCATATGATCACGCCCGCGCCTGTCAGGCGGCCGCGTCCAGAACAGCGCCGTTGTCGGTGCCGTCCAGACCCATGGCCTGCATCAGGCTGCGCATCTCCTGACGTGCCGCGACGTGAGCCAGGGAAACGGCGACCGGCCGGATATCATTGTTCAGATCTGCTACGGTCAGGCCGAACGGGAAAAGTTCACGATAGATGACACGATCCCGCAAGCCCGGCCCGACACGAAAACCGACCCTCTTGGCCAGCTTGGCCAGACGTTCATCCAGTCGTCGGCGATTCCGCGCCTCGGCCACGGCCAGGCGGTTTGTGACGACCAGCCAGTCTATGGCGGCGTGTCGTCCTTCCTTGATGGCCCGATGCTTTCGTGCTTCCCAGACGCTCTCGGAATAGATCGAAGGTTTCAGCAGTTCCAGGGTCACCGGATCGACCTGACCCAGCAGATCGAAATCGACGAAACTGTCGTTCATCGGGGTCACGATCAAGTCAGCCTTGGCATGAGAGGCGCGTGACAGAGCCGTGTCACCCCCCGGAGTATCGATGACAATGACGTCACAGTCCTGCGCCCCGGCAAAGGCTGCTTCGAACACGGCCAACTGATCCTCGTCACTCGCCTTGGCCAGAGCCTTTCCATCGCCAATATCATGCTCGACCGGCATGGGCAGGACATGGCCGTTGGCTGCCGTCCAGGCGGCGCGATTGGCGAAGAAATGGGCCATGGATCGCTGACGCAGGTCCAGATCGACGATGGCGACCTTGTGCCCGGCATGAAGCATCCCGACGACGATATGGATGGCCAGTGTGGACTTGCCGGCACCGCCTTTTTCGTTGCCGACGACGATGACCTGTGACGCCATGGGTATGATCCGTCCTGCGAGACGCGCGAATCAGCACGCGCCGACAAGACGTGAGGATTGAGCCCTCAACGCCAATCGTCAACGAAAGGTTAAGTGAACGCTGTGGATGCCGGCAGCCAAGGATGACAGGCCTGTCTCAGGCGAGGCGGTCGCACCAGGGATCCGTCACCTCGGCGGCATGACAAATGGCGGCCGCAGCGGCTGAAGGCGCAGCGACTTTCAGGCGCGTGAACGGGCGACCATTGACCTGCACTGGTTCGAACATGGGTGACAGGCCAGTCAGAACGTTGCGCGCCGTCCCTCGGGATACGGCCACCCAGGCGGCGAGTGCAGCCTCCGGGCTGGAGTAGGCACCCAGCTGAATTGTGGTGTATGATCCGACGGTGTCGCGGGCTATGGCCGGGCGCATCGGTCTTGCTTCGACGACGCGGTTCGTGACCCCCTGAACCACAGCTTCGGCGACGATCGGCGCAGCGCCCTCGACCGCCCGCGCGGCTATTTTCGCTTCGGCCAGTCCGATCGCGGTGCCAAGCTCGTCATCGCGCGCATCCCAAAGATCATGAGGGTCCATCACCTCGACCTTTAACCGACCCTCCGGCGCGGATGCGATGGCCGGACGAAGCCCTTGTTGGGCGGCTGTAGGGACCTTGATAACCGCCGGCCCATCGAGCCGGATATCGGCGACCTGTCGCGCCATGCCCTCGAATCGATTGGGATCGCCTTCCGCCATCCCACACGACGAGGTCGAGAGGACGCAAAGGCAAACCAGGGCTGGACGAAGCATTCTGCTGGACGTCATAACCCCAACCTACCGGGAAGGCGTTGAAGCCGCGTTCGCGAACAGACTTAAGGTGCAGGGTTAACCCGCTAACGATGACCGACACCCCTGCACCACTTCCTCTCGTCCGCACCGTCGCCGACCTGCGGGCCGCCGTGCGTGAATGGCGACGTCAGGGTTTGAGCGTCGGGTTTGTGCCGACCATGGGCGCTCTTCACGAAGGTCACCTGACCCTGATCGCCGAGGCAGTGCGCCAGGCCGACAAGGTCGTCGCCAGTGTTTTCGTCAACCCGACTCAATTCGCGGCCCACGAGGACCTGGGGACCTACCCTAGGCGCGAGGCTCGCGATGCCGAGTTGCTGGCGGAGGCCGACTGCGCCCTCCTGTATGCTCCGGCCGTTGCCGAAATGTATCCTGATGGTTTCGTCACCGCAGTCACGGTGGGGGACGCGCAGACTGGTGGACCATCCCAGGGTCTCGAAGGTGCGTTTCGCCCGGCCATGTTCGGCGGCGTTGCCCTGGTCGTGTCCAAACTATTGAATCAGGTCCAGGCCGACGTTGCGGTCTTTGGAGAAAAAGACTGGCAGCAGTTGATGGTCATTCGCCGCCTCGTCGTCGACCTCGACATCCCCACCCGCATCTTGGGCGTGGAGACCTCCCGCGATGGTCACGGCCTGGCCCTCTCTTCGCGCAACGCTTACCTGTCGTCCGCTGAACTCGCCATCGCCCGACGCCTGAACGGCATCCTCGCTGCAGCAGCGAGCCGTGCCGCCAGCGGACATCCGGTTGCTGATGTCGAGCAGGATGCTACCTCCGAGATCCTGAAAGCGGGCTTTGACCGGGTAGATTATGTCGCCATTCGCCATTCAGATGATCTGGCACCGTTCATCGGGAACCTGGACGCACCGGCCCGAATCCTGGTCGCCGCATGGCTGGGCAAGACTCGCCTGATCGACAATCTGGCGGTCCAAAATCTGGCGGTCCAATAGACGGGTCGGCAAGACTCGCCGGATGCGTCATTCGCCGTCAGTCGCCTGTCCCGGTCTCCAGCAAGAGTGCGGCAAGCCTGGCCTCGCATTCCGACTTTCCGTCAGCAACACCTGAGGCATCATAGCCGTCACCGGCCTCTTTCCAGGCAATCATTGCGGCTTGAGAGCGGCCCAGATCGACCAAGGCCAGAGCCACCAGCCTCGCTGAATTGGCGAGGTCGAGCGATGCATCCGGCGCGTGCCGGCGATACAGCGCCAGGGCCTGCTCGGCATGGGCAAGAGCGTCTTGAGGTTTCAGGGCTTCGCGGTCCAGGTCGGAAAGGTGGCGAAGGGCATGGGCGCGCAACAGCGGCACACCGGTCTCACGGCTGAGGGCGGCGGCCTGGGCATACCCGTTTCGGGCGTCAGCAGCACGACCTTCAGCACGGGCCAGCGCCGCCTGATCGAGCCTGATTTGAACATCCTCGCTCATTTGGTCCTCTTCCACCCCGATCAGCATAGCGATGTCTGAAGCCGGATTCCTGCCTAGTAGGCGTGGCTTTTCGCCGGGCGCTCTTCGAGATGACCGTCCTTGAGGGCAAAGACGCGATCCATGTGTCCAGCCAGTTCCATGTTGTGGGTGGCGATCAGGGCCGCAACGCCGGTGTCCTTGACCAATTTCTGGAGCGCTTCGAACACCGTCTGGCTGGTGCCGGGATCCAGATTGCCGGTCGGCTCGTCGGCCAGAAGAAGGCGGGGCTGGTTGGCCAGGGCCCGGGCCAGGGCGACGCGCTGCTGTTCTCCGCCTGACATCTGGGCCGGCTGGTGCAGGACGCGCTCGGCCAGGCCCAGAGACCCAAGGGCCGCCTCGGCCATACGGCGCGCCTCGACCTGGTTCCGGCCCGCGATGCGGATGGGCAGGGCGACATTATCGCGGGCGTCGAACTCGGGGAGCAGGTGATGGAACTGATAGACGAAGCCGATGCGGTTCAGCCGAATGCGGGTCCGGGCGCGCTCGTCCAGCGTACCGACGTCCTCGCCGTCGATCATGACCACGCCGTCCGTGGGCCGTTCCAGCAGGCCGGCAGCATGCAGCAAGGACGACTTGCCCGATCCCGACGGCCCGATCAGTCCGACGATCTCGCCCGGCATGACGTCCAGATCGACGCCGCGCAGCACGGTCAGCTCGCCGCGCCCGGTGACATAGGTCCGGCTAATACGCCGCAAACTCAGAACCGGACTATTCATAGCGCAGCGCCTCGACCGGATCGATCCGGGTCGCCAGCCAGGACGGGATGATGCTGGCCACGCAAGACATGAAGACGGCCCAGAGCGTGATCCAGACGACGTCCATCGGATCGACCTTGGCCGGTATGGCATCCAGCATATAGACGTCGGATGGGAACAGGCGGGTCTGGAGCACCCATTCCAGGAAATGCTGGATCGGCCCGATGTTCAGGCAGAACAAAAGGCCCAGGATCAGGCCGACAATCGTGCCTGCTATACCAATCGAGGCCCCGGCCATGAAGAAGACCCGCAGGATCGACGACGGGCTGGCTCCGATGGTCCTCAGGATGGCGATGTCACGCGTCTTGTTCTTCACCAGCATGACGATGCCGGAGATGATATTCAGCGCCGCGATGGCAACAACCATGCCCAGGATGATCGACATCGCCACCCGCTCGACCTTCAGCGCCCCCCAGAAGGCAGCCAGACGCTGGGTCCAGTCGGAGACGAGGGCACCGCCGCCAGCCGCATCACGCACTGGCGCGATATAGTCCTGGACCTGGTCGGGCTCTGCGACCTTCAGCTCGATCACGTCCCACAGGCCCTCCTTTCCGAAGAACAGTTGGGCCTGTTCCAGCGGCATGAAGATGAAGGCGCGGTCGTAGTCGGCGGTGCCCGACGAATAGGTACCTCCGACGAAATAGGTCTTCTCCTGCCCGCCCAGATTGCCGAACGCACTGTCAGCGCCCGTCGGCGAATAGATGGTGATCGGATCGCCGACCCGAACGCCGAGTTGGTCGGCGAGCGACTGGCCGATCAGCACATTGTTGCCGCCATAGAAGCCGCGACCAAAGCTGGCTTTGGCCTCGGCCGACAGACTGGACGACACATACTGCATGGTCCCCAGATCCTGGGGTCGCAGACCGCGTACTATGGCACCAGTCGTCTGGCCACCCGCACGGATCAGGGCCTGGGCTTCGACCAGGGGGCTGACACTGACGACGCCCGGCACGGACTTGATCCGCTCAAGCGCCGCTTCACGATCGGGCGAGGTCAGGACAGCACCCTGGACATACATATGGCCATTGAAGCTGAGCATCCGGCCCAGCAACTCGGACCGGAAGCCACTCATGATACTGAGCACCACGATCAGGGCCATGACCGCCAGCATGATCCCGACGAAGGAGATGATCGCGATCAAGGCGACCCCGCCCTCCTTGCGCCTGGCCCGCAGGTAGCGAAGCGCCAGGCTGATTTCCCAGCTGGAAAAGGCACCGGCTGGTCTGGGTATCACGAGGGCACCGCTCAACGCAGCAGCTCAAGCGCGGCATCCAACGACAGGGTCTGCTTTTCACCGGTCGCGCGCCGCTTCAGCTCGACCACGCCTTCGGCAACACCCTTGGGGCCGATGGTCAGTTGCCAGGGCACGCCGATCAGGTCGGCAGTAGCGAACTTGCCGCCCGGCCGTTCGTCGGTGTCGTCATAGAGGACGACCTTGCCGGCCGCCTCCAGCGCCTCGACCGCCGCTTCGCAAGCCACGCACACCGCCTCGTCCGAGACGCGCAGGTTGATGACCACCACGTCGAACGGTGCCACGGCGTCCGGCCAGATGATGCCGGACTCATCATGGCTGGCCTCGATGATGGCACCCAACAGGCGAGACACCCCGACGCCGTAGCTACCCATGTGGACCTCGGTGTCCTTGCCGTCCGGCCCGGCCACTTTCGCCTTCATCGGGGCGGAATATTTGGTGCCGAAGTAGAAGATGTGGCCCACCTCGATACCCCGCGCGGTCAGACGATCCGCCTCGGGCGTCTCGGCCTCAAACCGGGCGGCATCGTGCATTTCCTCGGTCGCGGCGTACATCGAGGTCCGCTCGTCAAAGACACCCTGCAAGTCGTCCCAGTCAACATCGTTCCCGGGAGGCGGCATTTCGACAAGGCGACGGTCACAGAACACCTGGCTCTCACCGGTCTCAGCCAGGACGATGAACTCATGGCTCAGGTCGCCGCCGATCGGCCCGGTGTCGGCCCGCATCGGCACGGCCTTCAGGCCCATGCGTGCGAAAGTGTTCAGATAGGCCGCGAACATCCGGTTATAGGCCTTCCTCGCGGCGGCCTCGTCGATGTCGAAGGAATAGGCATCCTTCATCAGGAACTCGCGCCCGCGCATGACGCCAAACCGGGGCCGACGCTCGTCGCGGAACTTCCACTGGATGTGAAACAGGTTCAGCGGCAGGGATTTGTAGCTCTTCACGAAACCCCGGAAGATGTCGGTGACCATCTCCTCATTGGTCGGGCCGTACAGCAGTTCGCGTTCATGGCGGTCGGTGATGCGCAGCATCTCGGGTCCATAGGCTTCATAACGCCCAGACTCCCGCCACAGGTCGGCCAGTTGCAGGGTGGGCATCAGAAGCTCGATCGCCCCTGCCCGCTCCTGCTCCTCGCGCACGATCTGCTCGATCCGGTTCAGCACCCTCAGGCCCAGCGGCAGCCAGGCATAGATGCCCGCAGCCTCCTGCTTGATCATGCCGGCACGCAGCATCAACTGGTGCGAGACGATCTGGGCGTCCGAAGGGGCTTCCTTCAGGATAGGCATGAAAAAGCGCGACAGGCGCATGAGGCAGAATCCACGTGATCAGTCAGACCCGTGCTTTAGCCGGTGCAGCAAGGCGAAAGCTAGGCGGGGTTCAGTTGAACCGTGGCAAAGGCAGCCAGCCGGTGAAGACCAGCACCATGATGAAACCCCAGACCAGGACGGACACCCAGGTTGTTGTGATGAATTTCTTCTTAAGGTTCGGGGCCTTTGGCGCGCCCCACTGGGACCCGTCGGTCGGCGGCGACTGGTCTTCCTGAGCCATGCCGATCGGCAGGACGCCGAACAATACCGTCCACCAGACGGTGACATAGATGGCGAACATGGTGATCGGGCCGATGACCATAGGATATCCTGAAGCTTGAGACGGCGACAGCCCTACGCCCGTTTCCGGGCGTGGGCCAGCACCCCCACTGGTGCCTGCGACACCGTGAACGGATCAGAGCCTCAGGACGACCGTCTCCACGATCGGACGCCGGTCCCAAATCTGTTGAGAGCCCTTCTTGAGCACGCGGCCGACGGCCATCTCGACGGCGGTGTCGTCGAAACGGGCCTCGCCCTTCAGGCTGTTGACGGCCTGTTCTGCGCGCTCGGCCAGATCGTCGAGGGCGTCACCCAGGGGGTTCTCGTCGTCGCCGGGCAGACCGATACCGCGCACGTCGATGTCGGAAACGATCTTGCCGCTACGGTCCATGACGAAGGACACTACCAGTATGCCGTTGGTCGAGGCGTGACGCCGCTCACGCAGGGCCTCGCCCTGTTCTGGCACCAGCATCCCGCCGTCGACGAACAGGCGGCCGTTCGGCACTTCGTCAATGATGACCGCAGGACCAGGAGCCAGCCGCACCATGTCGCCGTTGCGCGGCGTCACTGTCTGGGGCACGCCCAGTTCGGTGGCCAGAAGCGCGTGTTCGGCGATGTGGCGCCGCATTCCATGGGTCGGCACCGAGATCGTCGGCCGCGCCCAGGCATACATCTGGCGCAGTTCGCCGCGGCACGGATGGCCCGACACGTGGATGCCAGGGTGGTCCTTTTCAGTATAGAGCCGCACGCCACGCTCGGAGAGCCGGTCCTGCAGACGCCCGATCGAAAGCTCGTTTCCGGGGATCACACGCGCCGAGAAGATACAGTGATCGCCCCGGCCCAGTTTCACCGTGGGATGGGTGCCCGAGGCGACCCTGGCAAGCGCCGCGTTCTGTTCACCCTGACTGCCGGTACACAGATACAGAATCTGGTCGGCAGGCCAGTTGCGAGCCTCGTCGTCGGACAGGAATTTCTTGATGTCCGAAAGCATCCCGACGTGTTTGGCGGCGGCAGTGATGCGATTCATCGACCTCCCGGCCAGGAAGATTCGACGACCGTGTTTCTCGGCGGCGCGGATCACACTGTCCATGCGGGCGACGTTGGACGCGAAACAGCCAACCGCGATCCGGCCGTGCTTCAGACTGCCGATCAGGGTGTCCAGTTCTTCGGCTACGCCCGTCTCGGACCCGGCGTAACCTTCGGAAAAGACATTGGTGCTGTCGCAGACCATGGCCAGCACGCCCTCGTCGCCGAGCGCAGTGATGGCGGCGGCGTCGGTGACTTCTCCCACGACGGGACCGTCATCGATCTTCCAGTCGCCGGTGTGGAACACGGTGCCCAGCGGTGTGCGGATGGCCAGACCGTTCGGTTCCGCGATCGAATGGGTCATGGTGATCATCTGGACCTGGAACGGGCCTAGATCGATGGTCCCGTTCAGCGGCACCTCTATGATTCGCACCTGATTCAGGATGCCGGCCTCGCGCAGCTTTTCGCGGATGAGGAAAGCCGTGAATGGCGTGGCATACAGCGGTGCCTTCATCCGTGTCCAAAGCCAGCCAAGCGCTCCGATATGGTCTTCGTGAGCATGGGTCAGGACGATGCCGCGAATCTTTTCGCCTTCGAGGAAGGACGGATCGGGCACGATCACGTCGATGCCAGGGGTCGAGGGATCGCCGAAGGTCACGCCGACGTCGGCGATCATCCACAGGCGATCATGCTCCGGCCCGTAGCCGTAGCAGTTGAGGTTCATGCCGATCTCGTTGGAGCCGCCCAGCGGCAGGAAGACGAGTTCGTCGTTAGCGTTCTTTTTCATTCAGTCTTTCAAATCGTGTTGCGGTGCCAGATTTCCAGCAGGCCGCGGATGGTCAGGTCCGGATCGAACCGGTCGATGCTTGTTGTGGCGCCCTCGAACAGGGAGGCGACGCCGCCGGTGCCGATCACCGTCATGGGCCGGGCCCACTCGGTCTTGATCCGGTCCACCAGGCCCTCGATGAGGGCGATATAACCCCAGAAGACTCCCGACTGCATGGCCTGGACCGTGTCCTTGCCGATGACGCGTTCGGGCTTCTGGATCGCGATGCGTGGCAGCTTCGCCGCCGCCTCATGCAGGGCATGAAGCGAAAGATTGATCCCTGGCGCGATCAGACCACCCTCAAAGGCACCGTCAGCCGAGACCACGTCGAATGTGGTGGCGGTACCGCTGTCGATCAAGAGCAGATCGCCCGGGTACATTAGATGCGCCCCGATGGCGTTGACCAGACGGTCCGCACCCGCCTCGGTCGGCTTGGTGATCCGCACCTCGATGCCCAGCTTTGCGTTCTCGCCGATCACCAGAGGCTCGATGTTCATATAGCGGCGCGACAGGTTCCTCAGATTGAAGATCGACTGTGGCACGACGCTGGAGATGATACATCCGTCCAGGTCGTCGAACGTCAGCCCATGCATATGCAGCAGTTGCGTCAGCCAGACCGCATATTCATCGGCCGTACGGTTGGCCTCGGTCGCCGTCCGCCATTGGGCGATCCAGTCCGTGCCGTTGTGAACGGCGAACAGTGTGTTGGTATTACCCTGTTCGATCGCCAGAAGCATTACGCCCCCTCCCCAAAGAAGACGTCGCCCGCCGATATCAATCGCACCGATCCATCGGGGAGCTTGAGGCGTAATGCCCCATCCGGTGCGACTCCATCCGCTATTCCGGAGACTGTTTCATGGCCGAGCCTTGCGATGCAGGGCTGATCCAGACCACGGTTGCGGTCGACCCAGGCATCCAGCACGGGTGCAAATCCCAACGTCTGCCACCGGTCAGTCCAGACCGCGAAATGATACGCCAGAATCTCGGCCGCCTGTTCGACGGACGGTGTGGCTCCGACGTCACCCTTCAAATGTCCCCCGACAGACGTCGCCGGACGCTCGGTCCCGCTCGGCGCGTGGGCCAGGTTCACGCCAATTCCGATGGCCAGCCACAGGCCGCCCGCCTCATTGGCACCGGATTCGACCAGAATGCCCGCCGCCTTGTCGGCCTCGATCATGACGTCGTTAGGCCATTTGATCGTAACCAGCGGTGCAGGCACGAAGGTACACAGAAGATCGGCCACGGCCAGGGCCGCGACAAAGGTGATCTGGGCCGCCTCGGCCGGAGCCTTGCGTGTGCTGGTCAGGAGGGTGGCGTAGAGGTTGCCGGTCTCGGACACCCATTCTCGGCCACGGCGCCCCCTGCCCTCGGCCTGACGGCGCGCCACGATCCAGAGCGGCCCTGTCTGGCCCGCCTCGGCGCGACGACGCGCCTCCGCATTGGTGGAATCGACGTCTTCGAGGATCAGGATCGGCGCGCCGACCGGCTCGACCACCCTAACCGGCCCCGAAGCCCGCAGCGGCGGCCTTCGTCAGGGGCTCAAGGAAGATCAGGCCGACGATCACCAGCGGGAAAGAAAAGGCGGCGCAGGCAAATGCGATCGTTCTGGCCTCGACCGGTGCTGCATCCGTCGCAATCTCGTCCAGCGGCGCGTCGAACCACATCAGCTTGATGATCCGCAGATAGTAGAAGGCCGCCACGACGGAAGCCACCAGGCCCGCCGCACCGACCATCCAGTAACCCTGCTGAGCCGCAGCGCCGAAGACATAGTATTTGGCCCAGAAGCCCGCGAACGGCGGCATCCCCAGCACAGACAGCGACAGCACTGTCAAGGCGATGGCTGTCACCGGTCGATCCTTCTTCAGGCCCGCCAGGTCAGCGATCTTCCTGATCGGACGCCCGCCCTTGGACAGCGACAGCAGGATGGCGAAAAAGCCGAACTGGTCGATCACATAAAGGGTCATGAACATCAGCATGGCCTGCAAGCCCGCCGTCGTGCCCGCCGTGATCCCCAGCAAGGCGTAGCCGATGTTGATGATCGACGAATAGGCCAGCAGCCGCTGGATATCCTTCTGCGCCAGACCACCAAACGACCCGACCGCGAACGAGATCAGGGAGATCAGCACCAGGACCTGGGCCCACTGGTCGTGGATACCGGCGAAGGCCCCGTCCAGGACCCGCGCGATCAGCACCATGGCCGCAACCTTGGGGGCCGTGGCGAACAGGGCCACGACCGGCGTCGGAGCCCCTTCATACACATCGGGCGTCCACATGTGGAAGGGCGCGGCCGAGACCTTGAACGCCAGACCGCAGATCAGGAAGACCAGGCCGAAGATCAGCCCAGGGCCAACATCACCGCGGGACGCGACAGCGGCGATGTCCTCGAACCGCATCGAACCGGTGAAGCCATAGATCAGGCTGGCCCCGTAAAGCAGCAGCCCTGACGACAGGGCACCCAGCACGAAATACTTGAGCCCGGCTTCCGATGCCTTGAGATCGTCCCGGTGGAAGGCAGCCAGCACATAGAGCGCCAGCGAGTGCAGCTCGATCCCGACATAGAGCGAGATCAGGTCACCCGAAGATGCCATCATGCTCATACCGACAGAGGCCAGGACGATCAGGATCGGGAACTCGAACCGGGCGATCTTCGTCCGCTGCATCCAGCCGCCGCCCAGGATGACTGCAACGGCGGATGCCAGATGGATCAGAACTTTGGCATAGACCGCCAGCGGGTCGGCGACATAGGCACCGTTGAACGCGGCCCCCAGCGGGCCTGTCGCAGCAATGGCGGAGCCCGCGATCAGCAGGGCCACCGACAGGATCGAGATCAGTCGCGCCGACTTCTCACCGATGAAGGCACCGAGCACGAGAAGAACCAGGGCCCCGATGGCGAGCGTCAGCTCGGGAGCGGCCAAGTGCATTGCGGAGAAGATATCAGGCATCACAGTCTCACCCGCCGATCGCGGCTTGGTAGATACCGACGACGACGTCCACGGAGGCGGCGGTATAGTTCAGCACCAGGTCCGGCTGCACGCCGAGCCAGATAGTCCCGATAATCAAGGGAATGAAAATCACCAACTCACGTTTATCGATATCGGAAATGGTGGCCAGGGCCGGGTTGGTAATCTCGCCGAACATGACGTTGCGATACAGGGTCAGGGCATAGACCGCCGACAGGATCACCCCAGTCGCCGCCACGAACGCTGCCCAGGTCGAGGCCTGGTAGGCCCCCGTCATCGTCAGGATTTCACCGACAAAGCCCGATGTGCCCGGCAAACCGACATTGGCCATGGTAAACATCAGAAAGATTGCCGCGTACCACGGCATCCGCGTTGTCAGACCGCCGTAGAAACTGATCTCGCGAGTGTGCATCCGGTCATAGACGACGCCAACGCACAGGAAGAGCGCGCCGGAAATCAAACCGTGGCTCAACATCTGGAACACTGCGCCCTGCATGCCCTGGCTGTTGCCCGAGAAGATGCCCATGGTCACGAAACCCATGTGGGCGACCGATGAATAGGCGATCAGCTTCTTGATATCGGTCTGTCGGAAGGCGACCAGGGACGTATAGACGACGGCAATGACCGACAGGGTCAGGACCAGGGGCTGGAACATCTGCGACGCGACCGGGAACATGGGCACGTTGAACACGATGAAGCCGTAGCCGCCGAGCTTGAGCAGAATGCCGGCCAGGATGACCGAACCCGCCGTCGGTGCCTGGACGTGGGCGTCGGGCAGCCAGGTGTGGACCGGCCACATCGGCATCTTGACTGCGAAGGATGCGAAGAAGGCCAGCCACAGCAGGGGCTGATAGCGTGGATCGAAGACGTGTTCCTTGAGCGCCGGAATGCTGGTGGTGCCGGCATCATAGGCCATCCACAGCATCGCCAGCAGCATGAGCACGCTACCCAGCAGTGTGTAGAGGAAGAATTTGTACGAGGCGTAAATCCGGTTCGCCCCGCCCCAGATGCCGATGATGAGGAACATCGGCACCAAGGTACCCTCGAAGAAGATGTAGAAGAGGAACAGGTCCAACGAGGTGAAGACCCCAATGACCAGCGTCTCCAGCACCAGGAAGGCGATCATGTATTCGACGACGCGCGTCTCGATCGACTTCCAGCTCGCCAGAATGCAGATCGGCATCAGGAAGGCCGTCAGCAGCACGAACAGGATCGAGATCCCGTCCACGCCGAGGTGATAGCTGGCCCCTGCAAACCACCGGTGCATCTCGATGAACTGGTAGCCGGGGTTCGACTGGTCAAACGAGGTGACCAGCACGACCGAGACGGCCAGGGTCGCCAGCGTGGTCATCAGGGCGATCCAGCGCGCGGCCGGAGCCGCTGCGTCCGCCGACTTCGCACTAAAGCGCGTGAGCAGGAGCACGAGGGCCCCGACCAGCGGCAGGAAGGTGACGATGCTCAGGATGGCGGGCAAATTACCACTCATCGGGCTCACGCTCCGAACGCATAGAGGGCGAAGGCGAGGAAACCGGCGACACCGATCAACATCACGAACGCGTAGAAATAGACGTAACCCGCCTGGAACCGGGACAGCCAACCCGCTGACTTCAGCGAGGCCCAGGCCGCACCGTTCGGGCCGAGGCCGTCGATGATCTTCACATCGCCGATCTTCCAGAACAGGTCGCCAAGGGCCTTGGCACCCTTGACGAAGACGGCGTCATACAGCTCGTCGAAATACCATTTGTTGTAAAGGAAAGCCCACACCGGCGACTTGCCGTCGGCCCAGCGCTTGGCGAGACCTTCGCGCACAACATAGATCCAGAAGGCGCTCGCGGCACCCAGAAGCGTCACGACCAGCGGCGACCACTTCACCCAGGTCGGGACCTCGTGGCTCTCATGCAGGACGTGGTTGTGTTCGCCCGTGAAGATCGCGCCGCGCCAGAACTCATGCTCGTGGTGGCCGATGAAGTGGGGGGCGAAAACGAAGCCGGCCGCGATGGCGCCGACCGACAGGGCTAGAAGGGGTACCAGCATGACCCAAGGGCTCTCTTGCGGCTTCAGTGGGCCATGGTGGCCGTGATCGTCGTGCGCGTGGTCATCGTGAGCGTCGGGGTTGGAATGGGTTTCGAGCTGGGCCTGACGATCCGCGTGATCGTCATGAGCGTGATCGTCCTTCCAGACCGGCTTGTTATGGAAGGTCATGAAAATCAGCCGCCACGAATAATAGCTGGTCAGCAGAGCAGCCGAGATGCCGATAAAGAAGGCGAAATAGCCGGCCGGCGAATGGCCGCTGGTCGCCGCGGCCCAGGCGCTCTCGATGATCGAATCCTTGGAGTAGAACCCTGCAAAGCCGCCAATCTCTGGAATGCCCAGGCCGGTGATGGCGATCGTGCCGATGACCATGACGGCATAGGTGACGGGAAGCAGCTTCCACAGGCCGCCCATCTTCCGCATGTCCTGCTCGTGGTGCATCCCGTGGATCACCGAACCGGCCCCAAGGAACAGCAGGGCCTTGAAGAAGGCGTGGGTGAACAGGTGGAACATCGCCCCTTGGTAGGCCCCGACGCCCGCCGCGAAGAACATGTAGCCAAGTTGCGAACAGGTCGAATAGGCGATCACCCGCTTGATGTCGTTCTGCATCATGCCGACAGTGGCCGCGAACATCGCGGTAATGGCACCCGTAATCGCTACGATCAGCGAGGCCGTCGGTGCGTATTCGAAGATCGGGCTCAGCAGGCAGACCATATAGACGCCGGCCGTGACCATGGTCGCGGCGTGGATCAGGGCCGACACCGGCGTGGGGCCTTCCATGGCGTCGGGCAGCCAGGTGTGCAGGAAGAACTGCGCCGACTTGCCCATGGCACCGATGAACAGCAACACCGCCGCAAGATCGATGGCCGACCAGTCGCGGCCGATGAAGTTCCAGGTCGTCCCGGCCTTGGCCGCGATCAACGGGAACAGTTCGGCGAACTGGATCGTGCCGAACATCCAGAAGACGGTGATGATGCCGAGCGCGAACCCGAAGTCGCCGACGCGGTTGACGACGAAGGCCTTGATGGCGGCGGCCGACGCGGTCGGCTTCTTGTACCAGAAGCCGATCAGCAGATAGGACGCCAGCCCCACCCCTTCCCAGCCGAAGAACAGCTGCATGAAGTCGGCCGCCGTGACCAGGGCCAGCATGGCGAAGGTGAACAGCGACAGATAGGCGAAGAACCGCGGGCGGCTGTCGTCCTCGGCCATATAGCCCCAGCTGTACAGGTGGACGAGCGAGGACACCGATGTGACGACGACCAGCATGGTCGCCGACAGGGCGTCGACCCGGATCGACCAGACGGACTGGAAATCGCCGACGGTGATGAAGGGTGCGAGTTGGACTGTGAAGGCCTCCATATGCCCCCAGGTCCAGTTGCCGAAGATGATCCAGGCGACGACGCAACTGAAGAACAGCAGGCCGGTCGTGATGGTCTGGGACACGATGTCGCCCAGCCGCCGGCCTAAGAATCCGACAATGGCGGCACCGAGCAACGGGGCGAAGACGCCGAGGGTGACGAGCAGGTGCAGGTTCACGATCAGCCCTTCATCACGGAAGCATCGTCGACCGCGATGTCGCCGCGGTTACGGAAGAAGGTCACCAGAATGGCCAGGCCCACAGCGGCCTCTGCAGCGGCGACCGTCAGGACGAACATCGCCATGATCTGCCCCTGCACATCGTGCAGATAGGCCGAGAAGGCGACGAAATTGATGTTCACGGCCAGCAGGATCAGCTCGATCGACATCAGGATGATGATGACATTCTTGCGGTTCACGAAGATGCCGAACACCCCGATGGTGAACAGCATGGCCGCGACGATGAGATAGAATTGCAGCGAGACGACCATCAGATCAGATCCTCCGAGGTAACGCCCGCGCCGGTCTTGGCACCTTTGATCTCGATGGCAGTCTTGCGGTCGCGCGTGACCTGGGTGTGGATGTCCTGGCGACGCACGCCCGGCTTATGGCGCAGGGTCAGCACGATGGCCCCAATCATGGCGATCAGCAGCACGATCCCGGCCGCCTGGAAGAAGTAGATGTAGTCGGTATAGAGCACTCGCCCGATCGTCTCTATGTTCGAGGCTTCCGGCGTCGCCACCAGGGGCGCGGTCGCATTCACTGCCGCCCCGCCCGCGATCACCGCCGCCGAGATCAGGATCATCTCGAACAGTAGGATGCCTGCGATGATCACCGCGATCGGCAGATACTTCGCGAACCCTTCGCGCAGCCGCAGGAAATCGACGTCCAGCATCATGACGACGAAGAGGAACAGCACCGCCACCGCGCCGACGTAGACGACGACCAGCAGCATGGCCAGGAACTCGGCCCCCAGCAGCACGAACAGACCCGCCGAGGAGAAGAAGGCCAGGATCAGGAACAGGACACTGTGCACAGGGTTACGCGCAGTCACGACCAGAAGGCCCGAGACCACGGCGACCGTCGCCAGCAGATAGAAGGCTATGCCTTGCAGCATGGTGGGCCGACGCCCCTTTCCGTCCTGATTCAGTCCCGCGAATTCGCCGGACCTCTTAACCACCCATCGCCCCGAAATGAAGCGACCATTTATTCCCGACGCACCTCCCTCTCCCACAAGGGAGAGGGAGGTCTTCACCGATACGATGCGTCCATCTCCAGATTCTTCGCAATCACGCGTTCCCAGCGGTCACCGTTATCGAGCAGCCGCTGCTTGTCGTAATAGAGTTCTTCGCGCGTCTCGGTGGCATATTCCGAGTTCGGCCCCTCGACGATGGCGTCCACCGGGCAGGCCTCCTGGCACAGGCCGCAGTAGATGCATTTGACCATGTCGATGTCGTAACGCGTCGTGCGGCGGCTGCCGTCCTCGCGCGGTTCGGCCTCGATGGTGATGGCCTGGGCCGGACAGATGGCCTCGCACAGCTTGCAGGCGATGCAGCGTTCCTCGCCATTGGCATAGCGACGCAGCGCATGCTCGCCCCGGAACCTCGGCGACTGGGGATTGCGCTCGAACGGATAGTTGACCGTCATCTTGGGACGGAACATCTCGCGCGTCGTCAGGCCAATGGCGCCGACGATGTCGAGCATCATCGCGCCCTTCGCCGTCTGGATCAGGCGTTTCAGCATCAGCGTGGGTCTCCCGGACGCGTGCAGTCGCGTTTGAAGCGATCGCTGTCCTTGTTCATCATCGCGCACAGGCGAACGCGCTCTGCCTCGCGGCGCTGGATGTCTTCCTGGCGACGTTGCCATTGATATGACGACGTCGGCTCGGCCTCATAGGCGGGCGGCAGACAGGCGGTCGTGCTGAGGGCGAGGGTTGCGATGGCGACCATCCGGATCACGCCCCCACCACGAAGACGCGCCAGGCCGACACGACGACGACGGCCACCAGCGATGTCGGCAGGAAGATCTTCCAGCCAAGCCGCATCAGCTGGTCATAGCGATAGCGGGGGACGAACCCCTTCACCATCGAGATGATGATGAACCAGAAGATGATCTTGGCGCACAGGACCAGCAGGAAGAACAGGTTGGCCAGCCACACCGGCCAGCTGCCGAGCGCGATCAGGTCGGTATCGAAGCCAGGATTCCAGCCCCCGAAGAACAGGATCGAGATCATCGCGCACATGAAGATGATGTTGACGTACTCGCCCATCATGAACAGCAGGTACGGGGTCGAGGAGTATTCGACCTGATAGCCAGCGACCAGTTCGGACTCGGCCTCCGGCAGGTCGAACGGGGGCCGGTTTGTCTCGGCCAGGGCCGAGATGAAGAAGATGATGGCCATCGGGAACATAATGACGATCAAGGGCAAGGTATCGAGCCCGCCGCCGAAGGCGAACCAGTTCCAGATCCAGCCCTGCTGCTGGATCACGATCTCCGACAGGTTCATCGTCCCGGCCAGCAGGATCACGTTGACGATGACCAGGCCGATCGAGACCTCATAGGACACCATCTGCGCCGCCGACCGCAGCGAACCCAGGAACGGGTATTTCGAGTTGGACGCCCAGCCGCCCATGATGATGCCGTAGACGCCCAGCGAACTGATCGCGAACACATACAGGATGCCGACGTTCAGGTCGGAGATCACCCAGCCCGGCGCGAACGGGATGACTGCCCAGACGATGAAGGCCGTAATCACGGTGATCACCGGTGCCAGCAGGAAGACGCCCTTGTCGGCCCCGGCCGGCACGACGACTTCCTTGAGCACGAATTTGATCATGTCCGCGAAGGACTGCAGCAGGCCGAACGGACCCACCACGTTGGGGCCCTTGCGCATCTGGATGCCCGCCCAGATCTTGCGGTCGGCGAGCAGCAGGAAGGCCACGGCGATCAGCACACCGACCGTCACCAGCAACACGGCACCGGTGGTCATCAGGAACCAGCCGAGGGGCGAAGACCAGAATTCCATGATTTACTCCGCCGCCATCGCCGTGGCCGGTGCTATCCGCAGGGCGGACAGCTCGGCCATCGTCGCGCTGGCGCGCGCGATCGGGTTGTTGAGATAGGGGTCTGACACCGCCGAGACGAAGGGCCGATCGCCCAGATCGCCTTTCACGCCAAGCTTCGACGGGTCGAAGATCGCAGGCGTCGGCAGGTAGTCAATTCGACCAAAAGTCGGCACCAAACTCATCAAATTCTGACGAAGTTGACCAATCGTGTCGTAGGGCAGCTTGTGGCCAACCCGCTCGGACAGGGCACGCAGGATGGCCCAGTCTTCCTTGGCGTCGCCCTTGGGGAAGACGACCCTTTCAGCCATCTGAACCCGGCCCTCGGTGTTGACGTAGATCCCCGATTTCTCGGTGTAGGCCGCGCCCGGCAGGATGACGTCGGCGCCGTGGGCCCCATGGTCGCCGTGGCTCCCCAGATAGACGCGGAAGGCGTTCGACGCCGTAGCATTGACCTCGTCGGCACCCAGCAGGAACAGCACGTCCAGGGCATCCGGCTTCAGCATCTCGGCGACGGTCAGCCCGCCCTCACCGGGCACGAAGCCCATGTCGAGACCGGCGACGCGCGACGCGGCGTGGTGCAGGACGTTGAACCCGTTCCAGCCTTCACTGATCACGCCCACCTTCTTGGCCAGGGAGCCCAGGGCGTTCAGCACCGCCGCCCCGCCCTCGCCGGCCAGAGCCCCGCCGCCGACGATGATCGCCGGACGTTCGGCCTTGGTCAGGGCCTCCAGCGCGGCCTTGGGCAGCTTGGCTAGGGTCTTCGATCCGGCGCCCAGATAGGCGTAGGGATAGGTCAGGTCGGCCTGCTCCCCGATCAGGGCGATCTCGGCCTGGCCCGACAGCCAGATCTTGCGCAGGCGGGTGTTCAGCAGTGCGCCTTCGGTGCGTGGATTGACGCCCACCAGCAGCACATAGTCCGCCGCCTCAATGCCCCGGAGCCCTGAGTTGAACAGCCAGCTCTCGCGCGGGCCATACCCCAGCGACGACCCGTCCTGACGGCAATCCGTGTTGGCTGAGCCGAGCGCGCGGAACAGGTCCAGCGTCGCCTTCATCGACTCTGCGTCCTGAAGGTCGCCCGCGATGGCACCGATCCGTTCCGCCGGTGCCGCCTTCAGCTTGGCACCCACGACCGCCAGGGCCTCGTCCCACGACGCCGCCCGCAGCTTGCCGTTCTCGCGCACATAGGGGCGGTCCAGCCGGCGTTTCTGCAGACCGTCGACGACATAGCGGCTCTTGTCGGTCAGCCACTCCTCGTTGACGCCCTCGTTGACGCGCGGCAGCACCCGCATCACCTCGGCGCCCTTCGCGTCGGCGCGGATATTGGCACCCAGGGCGTCCATCACGTCGATGGTCTCGGTCTTCTTCAGTTCCCAGGGCCGATAGTGGAACTGCCAGGGACGGTGCGTCAGGGCACCGACGGGGCACAGGTCGTTGACGTTGCCCGACAATTCGGACCCCACCGCCTGTTCCAGATAGGTGGTGATCTCGGCGTCTTCACCACGGCTGATCATGCCGATGTCCGGCGCGCCCGCGATCTCGGACACGAACCGGACGCAGCGCGTGCATTGTATGCATCGCGTCATATAGGTCTTGATCGTCGGACCCATGTTCTTTTCTTCGACGGCGCGCTTGTTCTCTGAATAGCGCGAGCCGTCACGGCCATAGCCGACCGACTGGTCCTGCAGATCGCATTCGCCGCCCTGGTCGCAGATCGGGCAATCGAGCGGGTGATTGATGAGCAGGAACTCCATCACCCCTTCGCGCGCCTTCTTCACCATCGGCGTGTCGGTGAAGATCATCTGACCCTCGGCGGCCGGAAGCGCGCACGACGCCTGGGGCTTGGGCGGGCCCGGCTTCACCTCAACCAGGCACATCCGACAGTTGCCGGCGATCGACAGCCGCTCATGATAGCAGAAGCGCGGAATCTCGGCACCCGCGCGCTCGGCGACCTGAAGCACGGTCATCCCGGCTTCGAATTCGACGTCTACGCCGTTGACTTTGGCTATGGGCATGGGACGGGCGGTCTCTTAGGGAGCGACGGGGTGTTGGCGTAGTTCGGCGGCGGGTTCAAGGTCTTGGCACGGGCGACCGGATCTCGACGATCTCTTCCCCCGCTTCGAGCTTTCGTAGCGCCTCCGGCCACTCCGAATCCATCCAGCGCAGCAACGCGGCATTGGAAACATTCCCGAACCGCAGCCACAGCACCTGGACAAACCCGACGTGGGGTCGAAAGTGCAGATAATCTTCATCCTTGGTCACGATGACCGAGGTCGTCTCAAGCGCGTACCGCGCTATGTCCACGTCGGGCCTGCCGAGCATATCCAGATCAATGACGTGACGGGAATCCTGACCGATGTCCCGCAGCCACCGCGCCAACGCTGGCGGCAGTTGCTCGTCGACGATGAACTTCACTCTGCGGCCAGCACGACCGGATGCCCGACCTGGCTCGCAGCATAGGCCAGGGCGGCCGGAATGTCCTCCGCTTCAAGATAGGGATAGTCAGCCAGAACCTCCTGGGTGCTGACGCCTGCGGCCAGGAGACCCAGAAGATCGCTCACAGGAAAACGCAGCCCGCGAATGCAGGGCTTTCCACCGAGCTTTCCGGCTTCCGCCGTTATGCGTGGGGCGATGTCCATGGGATTAGCCTACCACAATCCGCAGCATCATTTCGCCTCCACACTGGCCGCGACGGGGTAGTCGTCCGTCGAGGTCGTCCCATCAGGGAGGGTTGTCGTGACCGTGATCCTGGCGGCGTCGAGGACGAAGCGGACCACGGGGTCGCCGGACTGGTTCATCCAGCGGTTCTGCTCTGCGACCGGCCGATCGACCGGCTTGTAGGTAATCACGTCGCCTTCGACCCGGCACTGGGCCTTCATACGCCCGCCATCGACCGGCGCGCGCCAGGAGGCGTTGACGACCGAGCCTTCGACGCTGTCGATCTGAACCGCGCCCACGTCCTGACCATGGATCGAGGCCAGGCCTGCCCGGCAGACGCGACGCAAATCGGCGGCGGTCAGCAGCCCGGTTGGCGCGGCAGCATGGGCGTCTGAAGTCACTGGCATCGCCGAAACTGCTTCGGCCGGCGTCGGCGCAGCCTTCTCGGCAGGCTGACCGCAGGCGGCCAGCGAGAGCGCACTTCCGGCGATGAGGACCAGAGCCTGCATCCCTACTCAGCCGCGATCGCGTGACCGGCGAAGTTCGCGCGGCGGGTGCGGTAGGTCTGGATGCGGTCCTCGATCTCGTGGCGGAAATGCCGGATCAGGCCCTGAACCGGCCAGGCGGCGGCGTCGCCGAGCGCACAGATGGTGTGGCCCTCGACTTGCGACGCCACGTCGAGCAGCAGGTCGATCTCGGACGGATCCGCCTCGCCCACGGCCATCCGTTCCAGAACCCGCCACATCCAGCCGGTACCCTCGCGGCAGGGGGTGCACTGGCCGCAGCTCTCATGTTTGTAGAAATAGCTGATGCGGGCGATGGCCTTCACCAGGTCGGTGTCCTGGTCCATGACGATGACGGCGGCAGTACCCAGGCCCGACTTCATCTCGCGCAAGGAGTCGAAGTCCATCAGGGCGACTTCGGACATCTCGCGGGTGATCAGCGGCACGGAGACCCCGCCCGGGATCACGGCCTTGAGATTGCCCCAGCCGCCGCGCACGCCACCGCAATGCTCTTCCAGCAGCTGACGCAAGGGGATCGACATCGCCTCTTCGACGTTGCACGGCTTGTTCACGTGGCCGCTGATCGACATCAGCTTGGTGCCAGTGTTGTTGGCCCGGCCAAAGCCCGCGAACCAGTCCGCTCCGCGCCGCAGGATCGTGCCCACGACAGCGATGGATTCGACGTTGTTAACCGTGGTCGGACAGCCATACAGGCCGGCACCGGCCGGGAACGGCGGCTTCAGGCGCGGTTGACCCTTCTTGCCTTCGAGGCTTTCCAGCAGAGCCGTCTCTTCACCGCAGATATAGGCCCCGGCACCATGGTGGATATAGACGTCGAAATCCCAGCCGTGGACATTGTCCTTGCCGATCAGTTTGGCCTCATAGGCCTGTTTGACCGCCGCCTCCATCCGCTCGCGTTCCAGCACATATTCGCCGCGCAGATAGATGTAGCAGACATGGGCCTGCATCGAGAACGAGGCGATTAGGCAGCCTTCGATCAGCAGGTGGGGATCATGGCGCATGATCTCCCGGTCCTTGCAGGTGCCGGGCTCGGATTCGTCGGCGTTGACGACCAGATAGTGCGGCCGATCCTTGACCTCTTTCGGCATGAAGGACCACTTCAGACCCGTCGAGAAGCCCGCGCCGCCGCGTCCGCGGAGCCCTGAGTTCTTGACATTGGTGATGAGCCAGTCTCGGCCCATGTCCAGCATGTCCCTGGTAGCGTTCCAGCAACCGCGGTTCTTCGCGCCCTCAAGGCCCCAGTCCTGGAGCCCGTACAGGTTGGTGAAGATGCGGTCCTTGTCTTGGAGGATACCGGTCATCGGGCGATATCCCTTGCCTTGAGGATCCCGGCCTCGACCGCGAGGCCGTGCGACCTCGTTGCGCCGGTCCCGCTCGTCGCGGATCGGAGTCTGGTGGCCCGGACTGGGTCGGGAAGGTGAGTTGCGGTCAGGAGCATCAACGGGGCCGGACGTCTGGGACGGAGTGATGGAGGCCGAAAGTCGGGCGGCAGGAACCGAGGCGGTTTGTACAGAGGCGGCGGCACCCAGCGACATGGCACCTGCGCCAATCAGATTGGCGGCCAGCAAGCCGACCCGGCCCACGGTTCGAACCACAGAGGGTCGATATCCGCCTCGGCCTCGCTTGCGACCTGACACCACGACCCCGCCCCTCGCATTCTGAGATCACGGAGTATGGTTCAGGTTTCGTACAATGGCGCGACGCGACGGCGAACTGAGCGCAATCGGCGAGGGATTGGTGCAGTGACATCACAATCCCTCCCGCAGGCGGCGCTTGTGATGCCGGGTTCGCGTATAGATTGCCGCTAGGACCAGGGCCCAACCGAGCGCCAGCGAGCCATAGGCCGGGATCATCGTCTCATTGGTCAGTCCGAACATGCCATAGCGCACCAATACCGCCCAAACGGCCCCCAGCACGATCAGGGCCAGCCCCGACCAGCGAAGCGGTAGAGCGACCTTGCGCAGCTCCCTGCGGTACTCGGCACGTCCGTTCTGGGTTTCAAGATCGGGCAGGCTCATGCGGGGGCCTTGTCAGGCACGGGCTCGCTGTTCGGCAGTTTGCTGATCTTCACCGCGGCCGAACCGTCATACAGTTTCGGATCGGTCAGGGTCAGGGCTCCGCCCTCGGGTGCCGAGTTGACGCGATCGATGCGCGGGCCGGGCTTCAGCGGCTTGCCCGCCGCGAACCCGTCGATGATGGCGTTCATATCTGCCGCCGTCAGGTCCTCATGGTAGTAGTCGTTGACCATGGCCATCGGCGCATTGACGCAGGCCCCCAGGCACTCGACCTCTTCCCAATAGAACTTGCCGTCGGCCGACAGGGTTTGCTTCTCACCGATCCGGCTTTTGCAGACCTTGATCAGCTCTCCCGCGCCACGCAGCATGCAGGGCGTCGTGCCGCAAACCTGGATCAGGGCTGCGGAACCGACCGGCTCCAGCATGAACATCGTATAGAAGGTCGCGACCTCCAGTACCCGGATATAGGCCATGCCCAGCAGGTCGGCGATGGCACGAATCGCGGGCTCGGAGACCCAGCCTTCCTGCTTCTGGACCAGCCACAGGATCGGGATCACTGCCGATTGCTTGCGGTCGGCGGGGTATTTCTGGATCCACCAGTCGCACTTGTCTTTCGTCGCCTTGGAGAAGGCGAACGAGGCCGGCTGGACCTTGGCGAGACGACGAACCGACATCAGACGTCCATTTCCGAGTCAACGACAATGCCGTCGCCGAGAATTTTCTTACGCAGAACCAAAATCTTGTGACGACCCTGACGGCGCAAGAGGACGCTGTGCTGATAGGCCGTCCCAGACGTGTCGGTCGCGGAATAGCCTGCGATCTCCCAACCTTGGGACACGAGCGTGCTGATCGGTGTGTCGCTCACCGGTCTACCTCACCGAACACGATATCCAGCGAACCGAGGATAGCAGAGACGTCGGCCAGTTGGTGGCCGCGGTTCATCCAGTCCATGGCCTGGAGGTGACGGAAGCCGGGAGCCGATATCTTGACGCGGTATGGCTTGTTGGTGCCGTCACTGACCAGATAGATGCCGAACTCGCCCTTGGGAGCCTCGACAGCGGCATAGACCTCGCCCTGCGGGGTGCGGAAGCCTTCGGTGTAGAGCTTGAAGTGGTGGATCAGGGATTCCATCGACCGCTTCATCTCGCCACGACGCGGCGGGACGATCTTGTTATCCTCGATCATGACCGGCTCGCCTGGGCAGTTGCGCAGTTTGTGAATGCACTGTTCCATGATGTGCACCGACTGCTTCATCTCCTCGACACGACAGAGATAACGGTCCCAGCAGTCACCGTTCTTGCCGACGACGATGTCGAAATCCAGCTCGGCATAACATTCATAGGGCTGGGATTTGCGCAGGTCCCAAGGGATGTCCGAGCCGCGCAGCATCACGCCAGAGAAGCCCCAGTCCAGGGCCTGCTGTTTGGACACCACGCCGATGTCGACGTTGCGCTGTTTGTAGATCCGGTTCTCGGTGACGAGATCCTCGATGTCCTTGAGCTTCTTGGGGAAGACCGCGCACCAGGCGGCGATGTCGTCGATCAGGGCCATGGGCAGGTCCTGATGCACGCCGCCGGGGCGGAAATAGTTGGCGTGCAGGCGTGCACCGCAGGCCCGCTCGTAGAAGACCATCAGTTGTTCGCGCAGCTCGAACCCCCACAGCGGAGGCGTCAGGGCCCCGACGTCCAGAGCCTGGGTCGTGACGTTCAGCATGTGCGACAGGATGCGGCCGATTTCCGAATACAGGACCCGGATCAGCTGGGCGCGGTAGGGCACCTCGATCTCAAGCAGCCGCTCGATGGCCAGGCAGAAGGCGTGCTCCTGGTTCATCGGCGCGACGTAGTCGAGCCGGTCCAGATAGGGCACGTTCTGAAGGTATGTGCGCGCCTCCATCAGCTTTTCAGTGCCGCGGTGCAGCAGGCCGATGTGCGGATCGACCCGCTCGACGATCTCGCCGTCCAGCTCCAGCACCAGACGCAGCACGCCGTGCGCAGCCGGGTGTTGGGGCCCGAAATTGATGGTGAACTTACGGTCGTCCATCTCCTTGGCGTGGGCCGTACGGCTGTCGATGTGGCCCAGATCGTCCTCGAACACTTCCAGGGTGGCGAGGTCGGGGGTCGCGTTGGCAATTGCCCCCACTGAAGTGGAATGTCCGTCAGCCATCAGACGGCTCCCTTGCGCGAGGTTCCTCGACGATGATCGGATCGAAGTCCGGCAGATGGCGACGGGTCAGGGCGACCAGCCAGCCCAGCCCAAGGGTCAGCAGTCCCATACCCGACACCGCCGCCGTCGACAGTTGCCAGTCGCCGGTCAACACAGCAATCGCCAGAGGCGTGGACAGCAGGATGGCCGACGCTCCCAGCAAGGCACTCTGCAACTCGCCGGCCGACAACCTGCGGATGCCGGCACCGACGGCCAGACAGACCACGGCGATCATGATGGCGATACCTAACGCCTGAGTCTGCTCCGCAGGGATCGCCGGAGAACGAGTGAACCACCCGGTCAGCCGGGCCCCGAGCGTGAACAAAAACGCCGTGGAGAAGGTCACGAGAAAAAAGGACGACGCCGATCGAAAGGCGGCCTGATTCATCTGCTGTCATCCCGCCTTCTCGTCGCCGGGCAGAACGGCGGCCGGATATTCGGCACCTTCCCAGGGCGACAGGAAATCAAAGTTCCGGAACTCTTGGGCCAGTTTCACAGGTTCGTACACAACCCGCTTCTGTTCCTCGTCGTAACGCACTTCGACATACCCGGTCATCGGGAAGTCCTTCCGCAGGGGATGCCCCTGAAACCCATAGTCGGTCAAAAGCCGACGCATGTCCGGGTGCCCCTGGAACAACATACCATACATGTCGAACGCCTCGCGTTCAAACCATCCGGCCGACGGATATACCGGAATGGCACTGGGCACCGGCGCGACTTCGTCGGTCGAGACCTTGACCCGGATCCGGGCATTCCGCGTCAGCGAAAGCAGGTGATAAACCACCTCGAATCGTTCGACCCGCTCCGGGTAATCTACACCGCACAAGTCGATGAGTTGCTGGAAGCCGAAACGATCCCGCAGACCGGTCAGCACAGGAATGATACGGTCGCGCGTGCAAACGACCGTCAGTTCCCCGAACGCGACCGTCGCATCCACCTGCAACTCGGCCACCATCTCGTGGCCCAGCGGTGTGAGGACGGCAGCCTTCTCGGCGGCATGGGCGACATGGCCAGTATAGGATTCCACGCTCATCGGTCGATCGTCCCGGTTCGGCGGATCTTCTTCTGCAACTGTAATAGGCCATACACCAGTGCCTCGGCCGTAGGCGGGCACCCTGGCACATACACATCGACGGGAACGATCCGGTCACAGCCTCGAACGACACTGTAGCTATAGTGGTAATAACCGCCGCCGTTGGCGCAGGACCCCATGGACAGGACGTACCGCGGGTCAGGCATCTGATCGTAGACCTTGCGCAGGGCCGGGGCCATCTTGTTGGTCAGGGTCCCAGCGACGATCATCAGGTCGCACTGACGTGGACTGGCGCGCGGAGCCATGCCGAAACGTTCCAGGTCATAGCGCGGCATAGCCGCCTGGATCATCTCGACGGCACAACAGGCCAAGCCAAAGGTCATCCACATCAACGAGCCGGTGCGAGCCCAGTTGATGACGTCGTCAAGCGGAGCAGTCAGAAAGCCCTGCTCGGTCACCTCTGTATTGACCGCCTCGAAGAATCTGTCGTGCAGCTTCGGGTCGTAGCCTTCGACGGTCGAGCGAGCGCCCTGACCATAAGGGCTGAGCGCCGGCGAGGCCCCGGAGTTGCCGCGTGCGATGAGCGGGAGGTTGTTGTCCACTATTCCCACTCCAGTGCGCCCTTCTTCCATTCGTAGATGAAGCCCACTGTCAACACGCCAAGGAACGCCATCATCGACCAGAACCCAAAGACCATTCCGGCGTGGCTAAGATCGAAGATCGATACCGCCCATGGGAACAGAAAGGCGACTTCCAGATCGAAGATGATGAACAGGATCGAAACCAGATAAAACCGGACATCGAACTTCATTCGCGCGTCGTCGAAAGCGTTGAACCCGCACTCATAGGCCGACAGCTTTTCGGAGTCCGGATTGCTCGGTGCCATTACCAGGGCAGCGACAATGAACAGGACGCCGACAATCGCGGCGATCCCGATGAAGATCACGATCGGCAGATACTGCAATAGAAATGCGTTCATTCGCTATGGGCCTCGCGCGCCGGTGGGGAGCCGGGCGGATGAAGATTCGAGGCTTTCTAGACCCAAGATCGCCGCCGTTCAAACCCATGCGGCAAAAGGGATTTTCTTGCGAGCCATTCTCATAAATTTGGAACCGGCCTGCTGAAATCCTGCTGCGATCCGCTGTCGCAAAAAGTGTCGTTCGGTCTCTCTTCCTTGCTTGACCGATCCGATTCACCCGCCTAAACGACGCCCCTCGCAGCGACGCAAGCCGTCGCAGCGAAATGCGGGTGTAGCTCAGTTGGTTAGAGTGCCGGCCTGTCACGCCGGAGGTCGCGGGTTCGAGTCCCGTCACTCGCGCCATTTCCTTACAAGATCAAGGAAATGGCGCGGCCCTCTGCGCGCCGCGCCATGCGCGGCTTCCCTGACGTAACGCACCTTTTCAAGCTGCAGTCCCCTCACTAGAGTCGGGCTCGTCAACACGGGGGGCGTAGGCCTCTAAGGAGGATGCGCTTGCGGCCCGGTCTGGATCCCAAGGCGAGTACTGAAGCCATCTTCGACGCCCTGATCGCATCGCGTGACCGGTATGGTGACAAGGAAATCCTGGAAGATCAGGATCGCAAGCCCCTGACCTATACTGGCCTGATCCGCGCTGCCTTTGTCCTGGGACGCAAGATCGCGGCCTTTACCGCACCGACCGAACGCGTGGCCATCCTGCTTCCTTCATCGATGGGTGTCGTCGTCACATTCTGTGCCCTGCACGCCTTCGGGCGGGTACCGGTGATGCTGAACTTCACCGGCGGCGAAGCCAACATCAAGGCCGCGATCAAGGCCTCCGGCGTCCGGCGTATCCTGTCTGCCCGGCGGTTCGTAACTCAGGCCAAGCTGGACGACCTGATGGCCGAACTGGCGAACGTGGCCGACATCGTATGGCTGGACGACCTGCGCGCAACCATCGGTCTTCAGGACAAGCTGTTCGGCCTGATGGCGGGCCTGATGCCAAAACGCGTCCGCCATCCCTCGAAGCCGGGCGATCCGGGCGTCATCCTGTTCACATCGGGCAGTTTCGGCGCTCCAAAGGGCGTGGTGCTGAGCCAGTCGAACCTGGTGAGCAACTGTCGCCAGATCGCCACCCACATCAAGCTCGACCCCGACTGGGTGGTATTCAACCCCCTGCCGACGTTCCACTGTTTCGGCCTGACCGGCGGGGCCTTGTTCCCGCTTCTGAACGGCATGAAGGCCTTCCAGTATCCTTCGCCCCTGCATGCCAAGCAGATTACCGACCTGTTGCCGAAGCTGGATACGGCGATCCTGTTCGCCACCGACACCTTTCTTAACCAATACGCCCGCGTTGCCGGACCGGACGACTTTTCGACACTCAAATTCGTAGTCGCCGGTGCTGAACGGGTTCGCGACGAGACCCGTCACCTGTTCAATACCCGGTTCGGCGGGGTCAAACTGCTGGAAGGTTATGGCGCGACCGAGGCCGCACCGGTCGTGGCGGTCAACCATCCCGACCACAACCGTCCGGGAACCGTCGGACAGCTGATGCCCGGCATGGAGTACCGCCTCGATCCCGTCCCGGGCATCGAGGAGGGTGGTCGACTGTACCTGCGCGGCCCCAATGTCATGAGAGGCTATCTGTCGCAGACCGACCCGGACGTGATCGATCCGCTGGAAGGCGGCTGGCACGATACCGGCGACATCGTCGCGATCGACGACGAGGCCTACATCACGATCCTGGGCCGGGTGAAACGGTTCGCCAAGATCGGTGGCGAGATGGTGTCGCTGACCGCCGTCGAGGGACTGGCCGCGGCCGTCTGGCCCGAGGGCCGCCACGCCGTCGTCGCCATCGCCGACAGCCGCAAGGGCGAGAAACTGGTCCTGATCACTGACCGCCAGGATGCCGAGAGCGGCCGCCTGTCCGAATGGGCTCGCGAACATGGCGCTCCGGACCTGGCAGTTCCCAAGAAGATCATCAAGGTCAGGGAACTGCCGGTGCTGGGCACAGGCAAGACCGACTATGTCTCGATCCAGATGCTGGCGGAGGCAGACGGCAAGGCCTGAACTACGATCGACCGTGGCCCAGCCTGTCGAGAGCCTGTCAGGCCAAACGCCAACGGAATCACCGCACGGGAGGCCCGAACCGGTTCACCTCCGGCGACCCGGCTCCAGACAGCTGGATGACCAGGGCCAGAAGCACTGCCAGATAAAACATGTTGTTGAGGAAAATCGCAAAGAACAGGCGGATGTCCGGCTCGGTGCCGCTACCGAGCTGACCAAACAGGACGTTCATGCCAACCATGGCGAACGCAACGAATGGCAAGGGGGAGAGGCCCCAGAGAGCGGATCGGCCACGATCATGCAATCGTCGCGACACGGCGGCGGCAAGCAACACGACCAGCACGACAATCAACCCGCCAACCAATGGAAACAGGGAGCCAAACTGGGGCATGAGTTCAGGGTGCGACCCCTCGATCGAGATCGAATAGGAACCTGGCGACGAGACGACGGTGGCCTGATCGGGATGGTCCGTGGCAAAGCGCTGCATCTTGCTCACGGTCGCCTTCATCATCGACCCAAAGACGATACCGTATCCGATGAAGGCCAATGCGAAGACGCAACCAACCCAGGGCCAGAACTGACCACGGGTTTCGCGTCCATCGAAGTCCGTCAATCGGACAAGATTATGCTTCAGCGATCGTAGCATGCTCAGTATCCTTGCGGCGTCTGTGTCCCGCCGACCGTGACGAACTCCCAGTGCCACGGCTCGTAGAGATAGGGTACGAATCCGAACCGGCCCGCATTGGCGACCAGCCAGCGATAGGTCGCGCCACGGCTCAGCGCCAGTCGTGCGGCCGGTGCGGTCGAATCGACCTCGAACCCTTCCAGTTGGCCGACGAACAGGTCGACGGCTGCGCCCGTACGGTGGGGCGAACAGACCGCGCGGCGGAAACCGTCGCAATTGCCCTGGGTGGCGCAGCGGGCGGCATCGGCTTCCGGGTCGCGGAAGCCGGAGAAGATCTGCAGCAGCTCCGGATTGGCGCGGGTCTCTGGTACCTCCCGGCGGGCGGCGGCGACCAACAGGCGATAGGCGTCGAGCGTGTCACGGCGCAGCAGCCGCGTCAGACGGTCGGCGTGTTCCTCCTCGGTCGACAGATAGCCGAGTTCGGGCAAGGGCGGCGGATCGGGGCATTCGTCGCGGGTCCGGGCCATGACAAAGGGTCGTCGCTCCTGAAGCACGCCCTTGAGCACGGCAAAGCTCGCCTGATCGAATATCCCGGTCGAGGTCAGGGCATAGCGGCCTTGCCACTGCGCCAGGGCGGCGGCAAAGTCAGGCGTGGTGGGGGCACAATCGGTACGAAGTTCTTGCTGAATCAGGGGAACGTAGGTCTCCCACCCCAACTCCGCCTGGCCGAACGGAGCCCATTCCAGAGAATAGACCGACACGGCATTGGCAAAGGCCTGGCCCGACCAGGCGTCGCCGGCGCGGTCACAGGCCTGGGCCTGTGCGACCCCGCCGAGCAGCGCCAGTCCCAAGCCGATCAACCCCGAAGCCAAACGAACCTTCATCGGGCCAGCAAGCCCCAGCACGGCGCTCGCCGCAACCCTGAAATGCCCCCTCCGCGACAGGCCCCAAAGCTGCGATAAGCGGTCGCAGGCCGATTCATCCGGCCGGCCGAATGGACCGCCTTCATGTCTACGACCGCCACCACGCCCACGACGACGCCGCGTCGCAGCAATGCCGTGCTGGCCGCCTTCTCGGGACCGTGCCTGCCACTGGCCGCGTTTGGGGTCGCCCTGCCGGTCACCCTGCCCGAATTCTATGCGACCCATGTGGGGCTGGAGCTCGGCGTCGTGGCGGCGGTGTTCATGATCGTGCGGCTGATCGACATCACCTTTGATCCCTTCATCGGCTGGGGCATGGATCGGACGAAGACCCGGTTTGGCCGATATCGGCCCTGGCTGGTCGTGGCGACGCCGATCCTGATGCTATCGGCCCTGATGATGTTCGTCGTCGTCCAGCCGGGCGCGGGGGCCGTCTATCTGTTTGCCTGGCTGCTGGTGCTCTATCTCGGCTTCTCGATCGGGACCCTGGGGCAGCTGGGCTGGGCCTCGGTGCTGGCCCCGCAATATGATGAACGCAGCCGGGTGTTCGGCTGGTGGCAGGTATTCAACATCATCGGGGTGATCCTGATCCTGATCCTGCCGACGGTGGTGATCCAGCTGAAGATCGGCACCTATGCCGACGGGGTCAGGATCATGGGCTGGGCCATTCTGATCGCCCTGCCCCTCACCATCGGCCTCGCCATGGTCGTCGTGCCCGAGCCGGTCAATGCAGGGGCCGCACCGCACGGCGGGCCGCGCGCCTACCTCGACCTGTTCAAGCGCCCGGCGGTTCGCAAGCTTTTGTTCGCCGATGTCCTTCTGGGGGTCGCACCGGGGATCACGGGGTCGCTGCTGTTCTTCTTCTTTGGCCAGATCAAGGGTTACGGTCATACCGAGGCCTCTCTGTTCATGCTGCTGTATTTCGTCGCCGGCCTGGTCGGCGCTCCCTTCTGGGCCTGGCTGGCCACGCGGATCGGCAAGGACAGGGCCCTGGCCGTCGCCAGCCTCGTGTTCGCGGTCTTCTATGTGGGGGCCACCCTGGTTCCCGGCGGCAGTTTCACCCTGACGGCCGTGGTCATGTTCATCGCCGGCCTGCCCTATGCGGCGGGATTGTTCCTGCTGCGGGCCATGATGGCCGATGTCGGCGACGAGGTCCGGCTGGAAACGGGCGTGGACCGGACCGGGCTGATGTTCTCCATCCTGTCGGCCACGACCAAGATCGGCCATGTGGTGGCGCTGATCCCCTATCTTGTGCTCCAGGTGGTGGGCTTCAAGGCGGTGCCGCCGGTGGGAGGAAACAGCGCAATGTCCCTGCTGACGCTCCAGATCCTGTTCATCCTCTTGCCCGGCCTGTTGCTGGCAGGGGCGGCGTGGGTCCTGAGGGCCTATCCGCTGACGCCCGAGCGGCATGATGCGATCCGGCTGGCGCTCGAGGTCCGCGATCGCGAATCGGCCGCGACATGACCGCCATCGAGCGTCTGCGCGGCATCATGGCGACCCTGCGCGATCCCGCGAGCGGCTGCCCCTGGGACATGGCCCAGACCTTTGCCACCATCGCCCCCTATACGATCGAGGAGGCCTATGAGGTCGCCGACGCGATCCAGCGGGGCGACATGGTCGAGCTCAAGTCCGAACTGGGCGACCTGCTGTTCCAGTCGGTGTTCCACGCCCGGATGGCCGAGGAAGCGGGCCTGTTCGACTTCGACGATGTGGCCGACGCCATGTCCGACAAGCTGATCCGTCGCCACCCCCATGTCTTTGGCGAGGAGGTGGCCAGGACCGACGCCGTCGCCCAGAAGGCCCGGTGGGAAGACATCAAGGCCGCCGAGCGGGCGGACAGGGCCCAGCATGGGGTTCTGGACGACGTGCCCATCGCCCTGCCCGCCCTGGCGCGCGCCGCCAAGCTGACGAAACGCGCGGCCCGGGTCGGGTTCGACTGGCCCTCGACCGACGAGGTGTTCGACAAACTGTTCGAGGAGGTCGAGGAACTGCGCGTCGAGATCGCTGCGGGCGACATCGACAAGGCCCGCGAAGAGATGGGCGATCTACTGTTCGTGGTCGCCAACCTGGCCCGCAAACTGGGGGTCGAGCCCGAGGACGCCCTTCGTGGTGCCAACGCCAAATTCGTGCGCCGTTTTGAATTTATAGAGGAAAAACTTCTCGCGGACGGCCGCACGCCCGACCAGTCAGATCTTGCCGAGATGGACAACCTCTGGGACGCGGCCAAGGCGGCGGAGCGGTTCGAGGGCTGATCGCCGGGATTCCGTCGCAAAAAGCACCCTGCACACCCTGCAAACCCTGCAATCCGGATGACCTGCGGCGGGTCGTTCGGAAACCCGACATGTCAAAGACCAGGGCCAATCCTATCACAGGCGCAAACCCGGGCGCGCCGAACGACGGAATCAGGGGTCAAGGCATTGATTTCTCAACGACGGCACTGGGCAATACAAAAATTTCTGACGGCCCCCGTGCGGTTTCCTCCAGTCACTCTTAGGGTCAGTCCGGGTCGTCCGCAGCGCTCATGTCGATGGCCCCTGCCACCAGGGCGCGCCAGGTCGGGTCGCTGTCATCGACCAGATCGACATCTTCCAGCAGGGCCACCGCGGCTCCGCCGTCGGGCAGGATCAGGCCCAGCACCTCCATCTCCTCCCCGTCCGGACTGGTATGGCATTCCGCCTGGACAGCCACGGCCGCCTGCTCGCCCCCCTCCTCCCACCAGATCACGGGTTGAGGCAGGACCATGTCCAGCGGCCAGGGCCGTTCGGTATTGTCGAGGGCGAACACAGCCCGCCGGGCCTGGACGTCATCGAGGGTCGCGACCTTCCCGATGAAGGCGATCAGTCGCGACCAGTCGTCGGCGTCATAGCCGCCGGAATCGACCTCGGGATCACTGTCTGGGGTCATCGGGAACTCCAATGAAAAGGGCGCACCCGCGAGGATGCGCCCTTTGATCGTTTCAATGGATGGTCAGGCCTCAGGCCGCGCCGTCCGCCGTCTTCTTCTTCTCGGCGTAGATCAGCAGGGGCTGGGCCTTGCCGTCGATGACCTCGGCATTGACGACGACTTCCTCGACACCGTCGAAGGTCGGCAGTTCGAACATGGTTTCCAGCAGGATGCCTTCCAGGATCGATCGCAGGCCACGGGCACCAGTCTTGCGTGTGATGGCCTTCTTGGCGACGGCGTTCAGGGCGTCGTCGGTGAAGGTGAGGCCAACATTTTCCATCTCGAACAGGCGCTTGTACTGTTTGATCAGGGCATTCTTGGGCTCGGTCAGGATGGTGACCAGGGCGGTTTCGTCCAGATCTTCCAGGGTCGCCAGCACGGGCAGACGGCCAATGAACTCGGGGATCAGGCCGAAGCGCATCAGGTCGTCGGGCTCGACACCCTTGAGGATGTCGCCGGTACGGCGTTCGTCGACGTTGGACACCTTGGCCCCGAAGCCGATCGAGGCCCCGGCCCCGCGCGCAGAGATCACCTTTTCCAGTCCGGCGAAGGCCCCGCCGACGATGAACAGGATGTTGGCGGTGTCGACCTGCAGGAACTCCTGCTGCGGATGCTTGCGGCCACCCTGTGGGGGTACGGAGGCGACGGTTCCCTCCATGATCTTGAGCAGGGCCTGCTGGACGCCCTCGCCCGAGACGTCGCGGGTGATCGAGGGGTTGTCTGACTTGCGCGAAATCTTGTCGATTTCGTCGATGTAGACGATACCGCGCTGGGCCCGTTCGACGTTGTAGTCGCTGGCCTGAAGCAGCTTCAGGATGATGTTCTCGACATCCTCGCCCACATAGCCCGCTTCGGTGAGCGTGGTGGCGTCGGCCATGGTAAAGGGCACGTCGATGATGCGCGCCAGGGTCTGGGCCAGCAGGGTCTTGCCCGAGCCGGTCGGCCCGATCAGCATGATGTTGGACTTGGCCAACTCGACGTCGTTGTTCTTGGTCGCGTGGTTCAGGCGCTTGTAGTGGTTATGCACCGCGACGCTCAGGACCTTTTTCGCATGGCTCTGACCGATGACGTAGTCATCCAGGACCTCGCGGATTTCCTTGGGCGTGGGAACGCCGTCGGTCGACTTCTTGAAGCCGATCTTGTGCTCTTCGCGGATGATATCCATGCACAGTTCGACGCATTCATCGCAGATGAACACGGTCGGGCCCGCGATGAGTTTGCGGACTTCATGCTGGCTCTTGCCGCAGAAGGAGCAATACAGAGTGCTCTTGGCGTCTGTGCCGGCTGCTTTGGTCATGGACCCTTCTCACTTTCGTCTGGCCCTCCCCTGTGATCGGGGCTGGGACCGGAACGCTTCCGTCGCGTTGATTCCACCACTATGGACGCGAAGATATTCAAAAAATGACAATCAACCATCCAAACGTCCGTCACAACCCCGCCCGGGTGAGCAGTTCGTGATCGGGGCCGGAATGAGCGATGTCGGCGGGGACAGTTTGTCGGGGAATGGGGCGGATGAGTGACATGGGGATCGACCCGACCGTTCGCCAGAGCGCGGGGACCGACCGTCAGGTGGTGGCGTTCGATTTCGACGGGACACTGACGATCCGCGACAGCTTCACCGCCTTCCTGCGCTGGAGAGCGGGGCGACGGGGCTGGGCCATGGGTCTGGTCCGGATGGCTCCTGCGGTCGCCGCCTATGCGCGCGATCGCGACCGGGGGCGGATCAAGGCCGCCTCGGTCCGGGAATTCTTGCGCGGCGTGGACCGGATGACGTTGGCGGCCGAGGCCGAAGCGTTCGCGGCAGAGGCCTGGGACCGGTTCATGCGACCCGATGCCCTGGCCTGCTGGGACGACTGGGGTTTGCGAGGCGCGCATCGGGTGATCGTCACAGCCTCCCCGGAGCAGACGGTGGCACCTTTCGCCCGACGACTGGGGGCCGAGGCCCTCTTGGGCACGTCACTGGTGTTCGATGCCGACGACCGGATCACGGGGGCCTTTGTCGGGGCCAATTGTCGCGGCGAGGAGAAGGTGCGTCGATTGCGGGCCGCCTACGGCGAGGATGTTCAGATCGCGGCGGCCTATGGTGACACCTCGGGCGACACGGAAATGCTGGCCATGGCCGCCGAGCCGGGGTTCCGTGTGTTCCGGGGCAGGCCCTGAAGGATCAGTTGCCGTCGGCGTCGACGTCGAAGACCACGACCTTGCCCCGTGACGTAGGGTCCCAGCCCGCGGCTTTGGCCGAGGCCACTGCGTTCTTGATGGCATCGACATTGATGCGCTGGCGTTCGAAATTCGGCGCGCCGTTGGCCCGCATCGCCATGGGAAACTGGACGATCGCCTCGCGCTGGGCATCGACCATGCGCAGAGCAATGCCCATGCCCTGCCACTCGTTACCGGTCGTGCGCAGCGGCTGACGGCGGACCTCCCACTCATAGTCCTCGCCATCGACTCGGACGACGCCTTTGAGATCACGGGTGTGCTGCATGGGATGTTGATACCACAAATGAAAAGGGCGCGCCGATCATGGCGCGCCCCTGACTGTCGGTGTGACGTGACTAGACGGTCTTGATGCCGTCGGCTTCGGCTTCGGTGCGCTTGTCGTAGACATGATCGACGATGCCCCAGGCCTTGGCGTCCTCGGCTGACATGAAGTGGTCGCGGTCGAGCGTGGATTCGACCTCCTCGTAGGTCCGGCCGGTGTGGTGGACATAGATCTCGTTGAGGCGACGCTTGGTGTAGCGGATGTCGGCGGCGTGAAGCTCGATATCCGAGGCCTGGCCACGGAACCCGCCAGAGGGCTGATGCACCATGACACGCGCGTTCGGCAGGGCGATGCGCTGGCCCGCGGCACCCGCCGTCAGGATCAGCGAGCCGGCCGAGGCGGCCATGCCCATGCAGACGGTCGAGACCGGCGACTTGATGTATTGCATGGTGTCGTAGATCGCGAGCGCCGAGTGGACCTGTCCGCCCGGGCTGTTGATGTACATGGAGATTTCCTTCTTGGGGTTCTCCGATTCCAGAAACAGCAGCTGGGCGCAGATCAGCGAGGCCATGCTGTCCTCGAAAGGACCCGTCAGGAAGATGATGCGCTCGCGCAGCAGGCGCGAGAAGATGTCGAAGGCCCGCTCACCCCGGCTGGATTGCTCCACCACCATGGGGACGAGGTTGGACTGGATGTAGTCGATCGGATCGCGCATTTGGCCTTCTCGGTGATTTGGCACGCCCGAATCAGCGCGCGTCTGGCTTGGTCATGGATATCGCGTCACAAGGGCCCGGTTTCAAGCGGTATGGGACGCATCCCACGCTGTGCGTACAGAGTTGCGAAACAGATAACGCAGACCATTGAGATCCGATCTCCCGTCCTGACCCGTCGCCTGGCCGCCCACCCGTTCCAGAAGGGCCTTCGCGGCGACGCGCAGGACGACGAGGGCCTGATCAGGATGCTCGGCCCGGATCAGGGTGACCCCCAGGTTGGCACCCATGCGGATGTGATCGCGCGGATCGTCACCCCTCCCGGCAATGGTCAGGGCGCGACGCATCAAGGGAATGGCCACTTCAAACCGGTCCTGCATGAAGATCGCCAGGGCCAGTTCCTGCAAGGCCGAGGCCGTCTGGGGATGATCGGGTCCAAAGGTGGCCTCGCGCTGGCCGACGATCTGTCGCAGATGGATCTCGGCCTGGGCGTAGTCGCCAAGTTCAATGATCTCCAGGGCCATTCGACGGACGATATTGACCGTGTCGGGGTGGTCAGGCCCGAAAAGCTCCCGACGAACGCGATAGGCCGACCTGAAAACGCGCACCGCCGCCTCATGATTGCCACCGTCGCTGAGAGCTGCCCCGATGGCCAGTGAGATGTTGGCCACCAGTATGCGGTCGTTTCGATCCGTCGCGATCTGCAGCGCACGGGCCAGAAGGGGGTCGCCACGCGCCCAGTCACCACCGGTCCCCAGGACCTGACCCAGCCGAAGCAGGGCTCCTGCCGTCATAGTGCTGTCCGGTCCGTAAGCCTGTTCGGTTGCGTTGAGAGCGTCGCGGAACAGGGTTTCAGCCTCAGAAGCCTGACCCAGGTTGTAGGTCGACATCGCCAGGTCGGTCAGGGCGTCCGCCCGGACCTTTGGATCCGTCGTTCCGGTCAGAACCTGGCGCTGCAAATCCTCGGCTACCGCGTAGCGTTCCTGAACATAGAGGGATGTCGCCAGATTCAGGCGGGTCCGATCCACGGCAACCGGATCGACTGGCGTTTCAGCCAGACGCATGTGCAGGGCGCGTCGCCGAACCGTTTCGCCGTCCGCATAGAGACCCGCCCGGTTCAGGGCCAGGCCAAGGGTTTCCACGGCATGGACCTCAGCCCCCGTTCCGGCATCCGCTATCGAGACCGCACGCCGCAGGACACGCACGGCGTCGAGATATTTGTGCTGGTCCATATAGGTCGAGCCAAGGTTGCCCAACTGGACCGCCACCGAGGCATGGTCGGTGCCGTACAGGGTTTCAGCCAGCTGTACGGCTTCCTGCTGGACGGTTTCGGCCTCTGCCGGGCGATCGAGAGCACGCAGCGTCATTCCCAGCCATGACAGCGGGGCGAACAAGGAGCCGGGAGCATTGCGACGGAGGGTGACGGCGGTCAGCAGCGGCCCCTCGGCCTCTGCAAAGCGGTCGTCGCGGTAGCGCAGAATGCCCAGCGTCAAGGCCGAGAGGGCCACCTGGTCGTCGCTCAGGACCCTCTCTTCCGGGAGAGCTCGTGTTTCCAGCGCCAGGATCTGCTCAAGGAGAGGTTCTGTCTCGGGCTCGCGGCCCAGCGTCCTGAGCGTTTCGGACAACCAGTAGGCCGCCGTCGCGGCGAACCGGGTATGGCCGCCACCCGCTTCTTGCCGCTTCTGAAGCTCCACCCAATAGGCCGGTTCGGCATCGACATAGCGTCCGAGTTCATAGAGGCGGACAGCCAGCCGGTTGGCGGCGACTGCCGTTGCACCCGCATCCCCACCCATGCGTACGGCCTCAAGGACCGCCTCAAGCTGGATCACGGCTTCGGGCTTTCGATCACTGGCGGAAAGCGCATCGGCAAGGCTGTTGCGGACCGTGATCAGGTCGGGATCCGTCGATGACCGGGTCTCCAGATGAGCGAGCGCACCGTGGAACAGGGGCACGGCCTCGGCTGCGCGGCCGGCTTCCATCAGTCCATAGGCGAGCTGCGCACGCGCGGCCCCAAGGCCGTCCTTGTCGTCGCCATGGCGTTCGGCGATCCGCAGGCGTTGTCGAAGATGTGGCTCATAGTCCTGAAACGGTCGCCCCTGACGGCTGATCGCGGTTGCCAGCCAGGAATGACTGGCTGCGACCCGGGGATCATCGGGACCATAGGCCGACCGTTCAAGCAGAAGCAGGGCCGCGACAAGCGCCTCGACCTCCACCCAGTTCCCGGCTTCGATGGCTGCAGATGACCGCGCGTCGAGGGCCAGCATGTCAGGCGTGGTCTCGACAGTGGCCCGAAGACCGGGCGCACTGGCGTTCTGGGCCAGTACCGGGCCGATCGGTGTGATCAGCCAGAGGGCCAGTACGGCCAGCATCCCCCCGATACGCATCAAAAAGGCCCCCGACGACGGACGTCGGGGGCCATCATGACCATTGGAGGTCGTCAGCACGACCCACGGAAGCTGACGGGGGTGATCAGCCCTCTTCTTCTTCCTTGAGAAGCTCTTCCTTGGTGATCGGGGTATCGGTGGTCTCGGCCTGGGCGAAGATCAGGTCGACGACTTTTTCCTCATAGATAGGCGCGCGCATCTGAGCGGCGGCATTGGGGTTCTGGCGATAGAAGTCCAGAACCATCTTTTCCTGACCGGGATAGTTGCGAGCTTCGGCCATGATGGCCTGGTTCAGCTCCTGATCAGTGACGCCGACATTGTTGGCGCGGCCGATTTCGGCCAGAACCAGACCCAGGCGCACGCGGCGCTCTGCGATGGCGCGATATTCGGTCTTCAGATCCTCTTCGGACTTGGCCGCGTCCTCCTCGGGCAGATCACCCTTGGCCTTGTCGGCCTGGACCTGTTGCCAGATGCCGTCGAACTCGGCGTCGACCATCTTGGGCGGCAGGTCAAAGCTGTGGGCCGTATCCAACTGGTCCAGCAGGGCGCGCTTCAGCTTGAAGCGGGCGGCACCCGCATATTGCTGGTTCAGGTTGGTGCGCAGCAGGTCCTTTAGCTTGTCCAGCGATTCCAGACCAATGCGTTTGGCGAAGTCTTCATCGACGACGGCCGGGGCCTCGGCCTTGATGGCCTTCACCTTGACGTCGAAGGTGGCGAGCTTTCCGGCAAGGTTGGGAGCATTGTAATCGGCCGGGAAGGTGACCTCGATGATCTTCTCCTCGCCGACCTTGGCTCCCTTGAGCTGCTCTTCAAAGCCCGGGATGAAGCGGTTGGAACCGATCACCAGATCGGCGTCCTCGGCGGCACCCCCTTCGAAGGGTTCGCCGTCCAGCTTGCCCAGGAAGTCGATCGTCAGTTGGTCACCGTCGGCGGCCTTAACAGCCTTGCCCTTCTTGTCCTCATAGTTCTTGGCCTGTCCGGCCAGCTCGGTCAGGGCCTCGTCCAGGTCGGCATCGGTCGCCTCGTAGGTCGGGCGGGCCAGCTTCAGGGTCTTGGGATCGACCGGCGTGAAATCTGGCATGACCTCAAGCGCCATCTCGTAGGACAGGTCTTCCTCGCCCTTGATGACCTTGTCCATGTCCGAAACAAGTTTCATTTCGGCCGGTGCGGCGGGTCGCAGATTGATCTCTTCCAGCGCCTTCTGGCTGGTTTCGTTCAGCTCGGCGTTGATGATCTCGCCCATCAGGTCGCGGCCGAAGGTTTTCTTGACATGGGCCGTCGGGACCTT